>SMTZ1_10004135_pt1 | contig 14861 bp, 7 predicted proteins | sample DeeMarSWOR136_30_FD_25667 | JGI IMG/M metagenome (IMG submission 25667)
CGGCAATAATTCCAGAGGTGTCCTGCAATGCAACGTAAACGATGCCGGGATTATTTGCCAACTGTTTCAAAAGGTTGCCAAATCCGATCTGTTTCCTAAATTCCAACAGATTTTCTGCATTTAGATTCAGCACAATGGCGCTCCTATTTTTCGTTGAAACAGCCACCGCAAATCGATAGCCTTGTTCATAATTCGCTTCCTTTAAGCCAATTACTAAAGTATCCTGCTGACCATCAAAAATCGGTTTCAGTATTTCAGTCGGTGAACTTTTCGGTACAATTCCTTCATGAATGGATTCATGATTAGTAAATTTTTTATTACCATCGCTGTCAAAAATATTGATCCGATAGATATTATTTTTTTGGGCAAATTTTTCTAAAAAAGTGTTAGTTATTTCTCCCCAGAAATAATTCAAGATACTCATAAGTCAACAGGGCATTGTTCGATGAAATCAAAACAGTTTCCAGCAAAGTATGGGATTGCCTTCCCATTAAATCGAACAACTCGTTTTTACTCTGGTGGAGTTCAATCATGGCAGAGGAAAACATGATGATAGCCAATACTAAAAAGATGAGTATCAGGCTTCGGGGTTGTAGAAATTGTTTTTTAGGAAAGGGAATAATTTTCATTTTTTCCTTTTTTTGTTTCAGTTAACTTATTAAACAGAATTATAGGAAATTATAAATTAAATTCCAAGCTATTTTTTAAAGTGTCTTACAAGTTCCAGAATTTTGAAAAAAAAAGACAGAAACCACAGAAGTCCCTGTCTTAATTTTTTACAGCAAAAAATCAGATAATTATAATAATTTAAATAATAGACACAGCTTCACTGCGTTAAGGCTATAATTTAGAAAAAATCCCTTTTTCGTATTTTAGAAATAAATTCTTCATCTACTTGGTCTATACGATCACAATCAATTTTAAATATTGGAGTATCATAAAAATAGACGATAATCCTGCGGTTCAAAATACGACCTAGTGGGGTATTATTATTGCCTAACGTTGCTACTTTGCCCTCGTTATCTATAATTTGTAATGGCAGGTATTCGCCAAAACCACAGGGAGTATCAAGTCTTTCGTTTACATCATTGTATAAATTAGTATCAATCTTTGATAGATATTTTAAGAAGTTAAGTTGGAGGGTATCAGCCCGCTGCTTTGATAATTTATTATTTATCCATTCAGTACCGGTAGCACAGCCATGACCATGAAAATGGACTCGAGTTTTTGGATTTTTGAGTAGTGATGGAATTATTTTCACCAAGTCCGGGTAATAAAAACTATAATATGGAGTCGTTTTATTAAAGTTTGCGAGGATGTAATACCTGCGTATATTCCCGGAAATTTCCATATTTAGAAATGTCTCTTTCGGTCTCACCAAAAATTCTCTACTAAGAGTATCGGTCAAAGTTAATGAGTATTCAGCCCTTTTTTGCAACCATTCATGATGGGAATTACTATCCAATTGCCATGCGATCTTTTTGTTGAGGCTATTAATTGTTAACTCATTCTGAATGGATAGCGAATCCCTCAATTCACCTGATTGTAATTTGATCGAACCTTTAAGCAAAGGAACGAATCCGATGATATTTGAATTAAAAAGTAACGCTGAATCTTGTTTACTGATATAAGTCTTAACTAATGGCTCAAAAAGCTGTTTTTCCCATTTCTTATCTGTTGTAATTTCAACATACCTGCGGTCTTCCAATACCCAGCGAGCGTCATCCTGGTTACGCGGTAGTCTTCTACCATACCTTTCGATCTTGACCGGTTTAATTTTAATTCGACTTGCATCAACACCAAGTTTACTGAACGATGCTTTAACTGCCATTGCCCGTTGAAAGGCTAAATTTCCATCTCCGGAATCTGATTCTGGATTTATGGTACCCTGTAACGAAATAGTAATCTCAGGATTCGCATTCAAACGCTTTGTAAATAAAGCTAATGGCTGTTCGATAAACCAGTTGCTGACATATTTTTCCTTGACCACGGCGCTATTGCTGTCGAAGAAAATTTTTCCCACATAAGGAAGATCGTATGTGATGTAGAATTGTTTCTGGACAATGACAGTTTCCCGTGTAGTAAAAATGCCCTTGGGGATTGTATAAAAATCTTCACTATACCTGTGAAAAATCTTTTTTCGCTGGTTAATTCTGGAAATTTCAGTGCTAATCTCATGCAGACCATGTCGTTCTGTCAGCCAATCTAACTCAATCGTAATTGTATCGCCAGGTTGAATTTCTGGAATCGCTTGTTTACCAAGCAATCTTTTTATTGTCATAATAGAATCAGGTGGATATTGTCCATTCCTATGTACCTTTGTAGAATCATATATTGAAAACATAAAATTCTCAACGACACGATCGCCAATATTAGTTATATCCAATCTTAAAACTCCCTGGGTATCATCTTCTGTAATCCAGGGACTAAATTTAAAATCGATATTAATCACTTGCGGAATAGGTACTGTGACATGAAATTTGGTAATCGGTTTGCCATCCATTTCGGCACAACGAAAATGGTTGTCCTTATCATAAGCGATGACTGCCCAAAAATAATCGCCAGCCTCCAGTTCATTTATGGATAATTCAGATTCAGCAATTGGTTGACTAATGAACAGCAAAGTGTCTGTGAGAAATAGCAATAATTTATCTTGATTCAATTCGATAATTTCGACTGCCTGCGCTAATTTTGAGCTATCCTTGTCCACTACTAACAAGTATTGAACCTCATCGTACAGGTCGGGATCTCTGGTCAATTCCCATCGGAGATTTACGCTATCTGCATTTATAATCTGTCCATAAGTGGGTTCGAGCAGTCGAAATCTCTCCGGTCCGAGTGGATGATGGGTAATGGTTCCGTGATAGGGCGATGCAAAAAAATCATTGGTTTGGTTGGTTGCTAAATCCAGGCGTAATGCATTATTTCTGCCGAAAATTTTGTTATTGATGATTTGATCATCAAGTCGAATGCCACCGCCAAAAATGAAATGCCCCAGCAGGTTATTTTCCCAACTATAGCCCATTCGCAACGAAACGATCTGTCTCCATGAAATTTCGGAGCCAAATGTATAGAAGCCCTTTTCGTCACGGAATTCTCGATAATCAGTGCCCAGGCTGATTTGCATTCCATGATGGATTCCAATATTAATTGAAGCCCCGGCTCGAAAAGTTTTTGGTAATGGGGTTTCTTCTGAAATGAAGGTCATGGGACTGCCCTGGTTGTTCAGCGAAAGCCCTGTTGAAAAAATAATATAATCAAATAAACCGAGTCCCAAAATCCCTATATTGTATCGGGGAGTACGATACAGTAATCCGACGTCGTAAATCATTGCATCTGCTTCAAATTGAGCTAATTTGCTTTTATAGTATTTCAGATTTGCACCAATCGAGAGGTTATCGGTTATAAAAGTCAAAGGTTGCCCAATTCCTGCTGCAATCAACAAATTGTTCCCTGAAACCAGATCGCTTGTCTGGCTTGTATTATTAAATTCAGGAATCCCCAGGTAATTTACTCCGATAACAAACCTGGACCAGCGACTCAAGGGTGTTCGAATTTTTCTGCCGTAAAGGAATGAGGCATTATAGACATCAGAAATCCAATTGGTGTAAGTTACAGACCACTGCCATTCCCGCAGAAAGCCAGTTGCCCCAGGATTCGCATAAAAGGAATAGGTGTAATCGAGAGCGCCAGATAAAGTACCAAACACTCCAGCTTCCCTGGCTCCTGATAGCATTTTTAAATAGCCCACTCCGGCGCGAATCTGGCCTGTTGCTCGATGCGGTAAAAATAAAACCACAAAGAACGCCATGCTCAAGATGAGATAAATTTTATAAGAATTGATTATTTTGGTATGACGTATCATCGTACAATCATCAATTTTTTCCATGCATGATAATCTCCTGACCTGAATGTCAGTAAGTAAAAACCACTACCGACTTTTTGTCCATTTTCAGTCAGTCCATCCCAGGTGTAACGATTCCAACCAGCACTGAATGGACCCTCTGCAATATTCGTGATCTTTGTCCCGGTAATATCATGTAAATCTAAACAAGCAGTTCGATTTGAGCTTAATTTGAACCTGATTCTAAGTTGATTATCCTGATCTGGTACAAACACATTTCTATCAACAACAAAATCGTTATTACTCTCAACAGTTACAATTGCTTTAGCGGTTTTTAATTCGTTGAATACATCTTCGGCACGCAATTCAAAAATGACCTGCTCTTTTTCCTCCTGGCTATACATTTGATCTGCTGAATAATCTGGATCTACTTCATACCACTTGTTGGGTTCTGGAATAGTGGTAGCGAGGAAATCATCTCCATAGGTTCTATCGATTTGTCCATCAGCTAAATATACCCAGATGTCCCATGATTCGATTGGTACCATTACCATAATTCTCACAGCTATGTGATCTCCGATCCGCACTAAAGGCGGTGTTGCTTCAATCCTTGGCTGCCAATCTCCGGCAGGTTTCTTCAAATTGATCACAGTGGTTGTTGAACTATTGTTTGATAGGCGCGTGGTATCCTCATTTGAAGCCATTCCTTTTACAATATTGACCAGTGAATTTCTACCCAATGGCATATTTGACGAGACTGTAGCGTTAAAATATAAATTGGCAGAGGTTTGTGGAAGCAAGATACCCAGATCCCATTTTAGAGAATCCTGGGTTATAAATTGTGGCATCGGCTGGTAGTTACTTGTCGTGATGTAATCAGGTAAAAAGCTGGTAACAGTTACGTCTCGAGCCGCATCTGCACTTATATTCGTAACGGTAATAAAGTATGAATATATCTCCCCTTCTTTAGCATACCTTATGGTATCATTTTCAACGATTTCAAAAGAGTCCGTTTCAGCGGTATGATGTACTGCAATATCAGCATTTAAAGGGTGGTAATCGCCACGAAGTGCAATTGCATAGATCAGTTGATTTGAGATATTATCAGCTTCGGAAGTATCTTTTTCAGCAATTAACCCGGCCGAATTTAAAATTGGAAATGGAGTAAATAATAATTTCTCACCAACCTTAGCCTCAAGATCAATTGAAACGGAATCCCCCATGGCAAGCGAATCGACTTTCCAAAAAATGCTATCAGCAGTCTGTTTTGCTGGTGGAAGGCTAAAATTTGTAAATTTCACTGAATCGGGAATTGCATCCCAAATTGTAAAGTCATAAGCGATTCCAGGTCCAAAATTTTTGATGGATATTCGATAGCCGTAATTCTCTCCCCGCAATACAGCAGGTTCAATTCTTCCCACGATTAAAATTGTTGTGTCAGTTTTCACTCGTTGATTGATCGCAAGGTTGTAATTCTTTTCTGTCGGGGGTATTTCGGGATGAAGGATTTTCACCACATCTTTTATCCGATTATTATCAAATGTTGTATCATCAGCAGAGAAAATCTCGCTGAAACTGATCAATTCCTCCAAATCCAGTGGCACATTGTCTGCAAGTCGCACCGAAACAGATATCTCTACTCTGTTAGAAGGCTGGATATTGCTAAATTTCCATATCAATGAATCCATATTTGAAGAATTCGGCTGAATCGATGTTTCCAGAAATAATACCGAATCTGGTAATGTTTGAACTAATTTTACCATATCTGCCCAATTGGGACCTCGGTTATCAATAACAATTAAATATTCGTATTTATCACCTGGAAAAACAGCGTTGAACGTATCCTTCTCAACTGTGACCATCGTATCTGTCGTCGAAGTAAACATCAGCGCCAGGTCAGTCGGACCGGTTTTCACGATCGGCTTTTTAATCGCAAAGACTAAAGTGCTGTCAAAATTATTGCTTAACGCAGTGTCTCCTTCAGCGATCAATCCACTTTTGTTGATGAGGGGAAAAAGTGAATCTGACAATAAATCTGAAACTTCAGCACGAAAAGTAACAACTAATGAGTCGCCACTCAATAGGGAATCAAATTGCCAAAACAAACTGTCTTTGGTTTGTCTTGATGGAGAGATATTGAAAGCAAAGAGATTTACGGAGTCGGGGAACACATTCCACAGTTCAAAACTATGCGCTGTTGCCGGTCCAAAATTTTCAATAATTAATGAATAAGAATAATCTCCACCCTGGAAGACAGCAGGGAAGATCTCATTACCAATTTTAATCGTCGTATCGGTAACTACCAATTGTTTTGTTGATAAATCATAATTCCGGGATGGTGGCTGTTCAAAAATAACCTGTATTGTATCGACTGCAAAATTGTTGTAAAGGGTTGTATCATTGGAACCATACAGATAAGCTTCACTAATGAGTTGATGCAACTCTTTGGGAACAGGCTCTGCAAGTTTAACAGATATGGAAATTGATAATTCTGCGTTGGGTTGAAAATTCCAGAATTCCCATATTAGTGAATCATTTCTTAAAATCTGCGGTTGGACAGTGGCATTCCGATAAGCCACCGAATCTGGTAATACGTGGGTTAGCCTAACAGTATCTGCTGCAAATTCGCCGAGATTTTTTATCGTTACAATGTAATCATAAATCTCTCCCGGACGAACTCCACCGCCATAGTTTGGATTATTTGTGGTATCGGTTTCAGAAGTTAAAGATAAAGCAAGGTCTGTGTACCTTGGTATTTCTTCAATTTTTTGAATCGCATAAACTGTAGTCGTGGCGAAATTATTTTCTGGAAGTGTATCATTTTCAGCAATCAATCCACTTTGGTTAATCATGGGAAAAGGCGAATCAGGGATGGAGTCTGCAACAGTCGCGTTGAATGTTATTTTGAGCGAATCACCTGCTTCTAATGAATCGAATTGCCAGAACAAACTATCCGCATTCTGTTTTGCTGGTGGAACATTAAATTCGGAAATTATTGCTGAATCTGGAAAGACATCCCAAAGTGTAAAATGATAAGCAATTCCTGGACCGAAATTCTTCACTAAAAGCTGATAGGTATATTTGTCCCCCAACAACACAGCCTGCACCGTATCCCCTTCCACTTCAATTGTGGTATCGGTAATCGCTAATTGGCTCATTGATAGGTCATAATTAATTGGCAGAGCTGGCTTCCGGAATAGCACCATCACTGTATCAGTTGCAAAATTATTTGTCAGTGTTGTATCGTCTGGTGATGTGAGTTTCGCTTCACTGATTAATTCAGAAAAATCTTCAGGCACATTATCTTTCAATCGCACTGATATTGAAATATTGGCTTCATTTCCGGGTTGAAAATCAAAAAACATCCAGAGGAGTGAATCCTTTTTTGAAAGTTGAGGAGGGATATTTGCGCTAATAAAGTCAATTGAGTCAGGTAATAAATGAACCAATTGAACAGTATCAGCAACGTTGTGACCCAAATTTTTTATTGAAATAAGGTATTCGTACTTATCCCCAGGATGCACTGCATTGATTGTATCAGGGTCTACTACCACAAACGTATCAGTTTCGGAACAAAAAGTGATGGCAAGATCAGTTAGCAAAGGCTCTACTTTTTTTTCAATTGCATAAACTGTTGTGGTTGCAAAATTATTTTCAGATAAAGTATCGTATTTTGCTATCAATCCACTGCGGTTCTTTAATGGAAAAGGTGCAAATGGCAATGAATCAGCAACAGTGGCTTTAAAATTGATTGAAATAAAATCACTGCAGGCTAAAGAATCGAATTGCCAGAATAAAGTGTCCTCAGTTTGCTTTGTTGGAAAAATATTGAAATCAGAAAGAACTACGGAATCAGGGAAAGCATCCCATAAATTGAAGTTGTATGCAGTTCGCGGACCTAAATTTTCAATTTTCAATAAGTAACTATAATTATTTCCCTGAACCACTGCTGGCATTGTTTGATCGTCAATTTCAGTTGTCGTGTCTGTAATTGCTAATTGACTTAACGATAGATCATAGTTTTGTGGCGGTTTAATGATCAGCACACTAATCGTATCGATAGCGAGATTGTTTGAAAAAGTTGTGTCATTAACCGCGTAAATTTTTACCTGACTGATTAATTCAGATAATTCTTCAGGTATCTTCTCTGCAAATTCAACGTCTAGCGAAATATTTACTTCATCGTTGGGCACAATACCAGTTAGTACCCACACAAGTGAATCATCCTCAACAAATTGTGGTGGAGTTGAAACATCAATAAGCAGAACTGAGTCTGGTAAATGGTGCACTAATTTCACAGTATTGGCAAGGTTGGGACCAAAATTATTTACTTTAATAACATATTCATAACGATCTCCTGGACGTACAGCATTAACTGTATCACTATCAATAACAACAGAAGTGTCAGTATTTGAGATTAAATTCACTCCGACGTCCGTATTCCGACACATTGGTTCGCCCCCAACAAAATAACGTCCGACTCCCTTCCCTTTTTTATCAGGTAAATCAACCTTGACATCAACCAAACGCCAAGTCTGGTTAAAGAACGGATCAGGGGAAGTATGTGCCATCACATAATAATTTTGCATTAGAGCCGACAACTTCCCAAAAATTATCTTCATCTCTCTGGCAGTAGCTGCCTTGAAAAATAGCGCGCTGGTTTGCTTGGCAATTTGTTTTAGTACCTCCTCATCGGTCACATCCCCCAGTGCAATTGTGTAGATTGGAAGATTGTACGTACGGGCGCTATCGATGACTGCTTGTGGAGAAATTTTAGAACTGTTATCCTGACCATCAGTATAGATAATGATCGCACGCCTGCCTGTCTCTGATTTTGTACCCTGAATTGCTTCCATCAAAGCGTCATAAATAGCTGTTCCCCAACTTACTCTGGCATTATTAATGGTTTGCTTTAATAAAGCGGTGTCACTGGTCATTTCCTGGTACACTTTTACGGAACCTGAGAACTGAATAATTCCGCCGCGATCAATTGGTCGGAAAAGATCAACATATAAATTCGCGCCTGCTTTGGCGTCTTCTAATTCTTCAGTCATGCTGCTGCTAACGTCCATGACCAACATTGTGCTGGTAGGCAGGTATTCGATCCACCGCACCTCGGTAATTAGCGGTAGTGGACGCTGATTGTAAAGATCAGGATCATCCGGAATAGATGGATCTTCTTCATGGAATTCAAGAATCGGCTGCCATATCTTTTTGATGGGCATGCCATTTTCAGCAATATCGTTGGGACCAAGCCAGCGCGAAGTATCTGCCAGTCCCGTTACGATATCCCCGGAACTATCCACTACTGAAATCGTCGAAAGAATGGGATTTGGAAAGTTGGCAAAAAGACCGCGTAATGAGAGCTCTCCATTGATAGCGATATTGTTGATACAAATAATGAGTTTATCTTTACAAATTGTATCAGATAAATATTTCGCATTCAGATCTATGGGTTTAAAAATCAAAAAAATGATTAAAATTGAAAGTGCGATTAAATTTTTTTTATTGCGAACTGAGTTCATCGTTAAACTACCAATTCATGGTTTTATCTTTCTTTAAATTTTTTTTGTAACCTACAATATTATGTTAAAAATAATATATATTTATATTAAAAGTCAAGTATTTTTTTAATTTTTGTTAATAAATATAAATTTTTGAGATCGAGGTATGATATTTATTGCAATTTTATTTTAAATTAATTATCTTTATGTAAATTTTACTATCTCTAAATTACTAACTTTCATTATTTCAGGAGTAGTCTATCATGAATGATTCTGACTCATCTAAAAAATATGTACAATTGGATCACACGGGAGATATACGGATTAAGGTTTTTGGCGATTCAGTTAAGGAGCTATTTATCAATGCTGCTTACGCTCTTTTTGACTTAATAACAGATGTTAGCAAAATAGAACCGCAATTGGCAGAAACCGTCGAAGTAACCGGTACTGACAAAGAGGAATTACTTGTCAATTGGCTTTCAGAGTTAAATTACATATTTGTCACAGAATCAAAAGTCTTTAATAAATTTGAGATAGTGCATTTTGGAGATCAGGAAATGTCTGCGACGGTTATAGGAGAAAAATTTAATTCTCACAAACATTCATTGAATACCGAAATTAAAGCCGTGACGTTTCATGATATGCAGATCGAAAAAGTGAAGAATATTTGGGAGACAAAAATTGTATTTGACATTTAAATTTCATATTATTGAAAGAGGGATTAGATAACCAAATTTCTAAAGTTAGGTGGGTGAAATAATTTATGAGTGATTTTAAATTAAAAAAAATAAATGATTTTCTTTGGGAAATTCCTAAAGAAAATAAAATGAGGGTGCCGGGTCGAATTTACTCCTCGGAAAAAATGCTCGCTAAGATTAGAGAAGACAATTCTCCAATACAGGTCCAAAATGTTTCCCAATTGCCAGGTATCGTAAATTATTCAATGGCAATGCCCGATATTCATTGGGGTTACGGATTCCCAATTGGCGGAGTTGCTGCTTTTGATTTGAACAATGGCGTTATTTCTCCAGGCGGCGTTGGGTACGATATTAATTGTGGAGTCAGGTTGCTAAGAACAGATCTAACCAGGGAAGCAATTAAAGATAAAATTCAGGATCTCGTGACAGGAATGTTTCATTATATTCCTACCGGTGTCGGTTCGAAAAGTGATTTTAAAGTCAACGAGAACCAATTGAAACAGGTTATGATCAAAGGGGCGAGATGGGCAGTCGACCAGGGCTATGGCGATGAAAATGAATTGGAAAAAATTGAAGAACATGGCCAGATGGAAGGTGCTGATCCCACAACTGTTTCCGATAAAGCCATAAAGCGGGGATTGCCTCAATTAGGAACCCTTGGCTCTGGTAATCATTTTGTAGAAATTCAGTATGTTGAAGAGACCTACAATGATTCGCTGGCACAACGGCTGGGATTGTACCCAGGGCAGATAACTGTTTCAATCCACACTGGTTCACGTGGCTTTGGCTACCAGGTTTGTGATGACTATATCCGAACTATGATTCAAGCTTCCCAGAAATATGGTATTGAGTTACCAGATCGTCAGCTTTGTTGTGCACCAGTTAATTCGCCAGAGGGGAAAAAGTATTTTTCAGCTATGGCTTGTGCTGTGAATTATGCATTTGCTAACCGTCAAATCATTTCTTATTGGGTGAAAGAATCTTTTATGCAGGCGCTAAATTTAAGTCCGAATAAAGTTCAGTTTGACACCGTTTACGAAGTCGCACATAATATCGCAAAATTTGAAACACATACTGTGGAAGGAAAACAAAAGAAAGTTTGTGTTCATCGAAAAGGCGCCACACGAGCGTTTGGGCCTGGCAGAATTGAACTCCCCGAAGTTTATCGGGATATGGGGCAACCAGTCTTAATCCCTGGCGATATGGGAAGGTGTTCTTATGTACTCATCGGAACAGAGGGGGCGATGGAACAAACTTTTGGCTCTACCTGCCACGGTGCTGGACGAGTTTTGAGCCGTCAGAAAGCCAAAAAGGCGGCGCAGGGCCGGGCGATTCATCGTGAGTTAGAAGACCAGGGAATAATTGCTATGGCTGCAAGTCGAGCAACCATGGCAGAAGAAATGCCAGAAGCCTACAAGGATGTCTCTGAAGTGGTTGAAGCTGTTGTTGAAGCGGGAATTTCCAAAAAAGTTGCAAAGCTTCGTCCTATGGGCGTTATTAAAGGTTAATAGAATATTTGCAGGAGTAATTTTATGTCACTCCACGATGTTGAGAATCGCTTAAAAGAATTAAGAGAAGAAATAAATTTCCAAAATTACCGCTATTATATTCTGGATGATCCCGAAATTTCCGATGCAGAATACGATCGCTTAATGCGAGAACTGCAAGCCCTGGAACAGCAATACCCGGAACTGGTTACGCCAGATTCCCCGACTCAGCGCGTTGGCGCCAAGCCGCTGGAGGCTTTTGAATCGGTTCGCCATTCGTTGCCGATGCTCAGCCTGGATAATGCATTCAATGAGGGAGAAGTTAGGGAGTTTGATTCTCGAATCAGACGACTATTGCTTTCGGATCAGAAAGTAGAATATATTGCCGAGCCAAAATTTGATGGATTGGCAGTGGAATTGGTTTATGAGGGTGGGCGATTTACCGTCGGTTCAACCCGTGGCGACGGCATGGTCGGTGAAAACATCACACAAAATTTAAAAACCATAAGGACACTTCCACTCAAGTTAATCGATCGGGAAATACCTGCGCCAGAGAGGATAGAAGTGAGAGGGGAGGTAGTCATTGCGAATGATGAATTTGAAAAGCTCAATCGTCAGCGAGAACAGGAGGGGCAGTTGTTATTCGCTAATCCTCGAAATGCTGCTGCTGGCTCACTCAGGCAACTGGATCCCAAAATCTCTGCTTCCCGACCTTTGGATATATTTCTTCACAGCGTTGGACAGGTTGTTGGTTTCACTTTCGAATCTCACTGGCATTTTTTAGATACGATTGTAAAATGGGGTTTAAAAGTTTCTCCTATGAGACGTCTTTGTCGAAATCTTGATGAAATATTTCAATTTTACAATGAGTTAACTGACCAGCGTGAACAGTTGCCCTATGAAATTGATGGCATGGTCATTAAAGTCAATAGCTATTCGCAGCGAGAAATTATCGGAATAAAATCACGAAGCCCTCGCTGGGCAATCGCCTATAAATTCCCAGCGAGACAGGAAGTTACGCAAATCCTTGATATCAAGGCTCAAGTGGGAAGGACAGGAACTTTAACTCCAGTTGCTATAATGAAGCCCGTACAAATTGGTGGCGTCGAAGTGAGCCGCGCAACATTGCACAACCAGGATGAAATCGACAAAAAAGATATTCGAATTGGAGATTGGATTGTCGTACAGCGAGCCGGGGATGTCATCCCTGAGGTGGTAAAAGTTATCGACAGTCGTCGTAGTGGTAGTGAGAAAAAATACCAACTACCAGTTTCCTGCCCAGTTTGTGGCGGACATGTGGTTCGTTTGCCAGGTGAAGCTGCTCATCGCTGCCAGAATCTTTCCTGTCCAGCACAAATAAAACGACAGATTAAACATTTTGCCAGCCGCGGTGCAATGGATATTGAAGGATTGGGGGATAAACTTGTCGACCAGATAGTTGACAGTAACCTGGTAAAAGATCCAGCAGATCTGTATTTTCTCTCAAAACAGCAGTGGGCAAATTTAGAAAGAATGGCTGACAAATCAGCACAAAATATTATTGATGCCTTGGAAAAAAGCAAACAAATTGCTTTTGATCGATTTATCTTTTCGCTCGGAATTCGATTTGTCGGTGAACATGCTGCAAGACTTTTAGCAAATCACTTCAAAAGTTTATCCAATCTCAAAAACACAAGTTACGAGGAATTGCTTGAAATTTATGAAATTGGACCCCAAAGCGCGGAAAGCATTAGTCAATTTCTTAAAGAACCTAAAAATTTGAAAACAATTGAACGTTTATTATCTGCAGGAATAAAAATTGAACAAAAGGAGATGACGAAAGGAGAAAAGTTTGCCGACAAAATTTTTGTATTTACTGGTGCATTAGAATCTTTCACAAGAAATGAAGCTGAAACAATGGTTTCATCGTTAGGGGGACGGGCAGCGTCATCTGTCAGCAACCGAACCGATTATGTTGTTGTTGGAACAGACCCTGGCTCCAAAGCACAGAAAGCGAAAGAGTTGGGAGTGACAATTCTAACCGAGGAAGAATTCCGCAAGATGATTGAGGAGAATTGATACCCTAAATGGTTGTGTTAAATTATGTCTGGCAGGTCACCTTAATCACCATACAAATAATTTTTGGGTTATTGTTCCCGATTATTTTTTGTTGCATTATACTCAACATTCTTTCAAAAGAGCAGAATCAAAGACTTTTTTATATTGGTGGCTGGAAGGCTTTACTTCTCACCGCGTGGATCGGGACGCCGATACATGAATTCAGTCACTATTTGCTGGCTGTTATCACCAATCATAAGGTAGTTGATTTAAAACTATTTAAACCTGATAAAAAAACCGGTTCTATGGGTTATGTTCACCATAGTTATAAAGTTGATAATTTTTACCAGGCAGTTGTTGGAAACACATTTATCGCAATCGCCCCCTTCTTTGGAGGAGCTGCTGCAATCTATTTAATCAGCACACTAATCTTTCCTGAATTCTCATTGTTTGATAGTGATGTTCCACGCATTTCCTATCTCACAATTGATAATGCGCTGAAGTGGGAAAGCTACCTCCTATTTGGTAAAACAGCAATCAATTTTTTCAACTATCTTGTTGATCTTATTTTTTCTCCAAAAATGTTGGGTGATTGGAAACTCTATGTTTTTCTGTTTCTATTGTTAGGCATAGCCAATCATCTATCACCTTCTGCTTCAGATTTTAAAAATTTTTGGTCTCCGCTCGCTGTTCTCGTTTCAACAATATTTTTTCTTAATCTGATTATTTATCCACTGGTAAAAAATTCTGAAGAGATAATTACAACTGCCTCCAAATATATTTTCTTCTTTCTTCCAATTCTTTATCTATCTATTTTTATTAGTGGGCTTGGTCTAATCATTACCTATGCGATTTCCGGACTAATCTGGGTTTTTCGAAGATAATCGAACGATTTTTAGGATCAGTATTATAGCCTCAATTATTCATAAATTTTGAGAATTGTCTGTTCTGAAACCCTACGAAAATTTTGAAATGGAGCCCTAAGTCATCATTCAAATACCAAATAGATTGTTTGCGCTACTCTTCATCAAACGAACAATTCACTATGTCTTTTAAAAATTGCATAAACTCACCAGCAAATTCCTTCCGCCTCAAAGCAAAGTCCACTGTCGTTTTCAAATAGTCCATTTTGTTTCCAATGTCGTATCGTTTCCCCTCAATGATATTGCTGTAAATGTTTTCCCTTCGCAGCATGAGTCGCATAGCATCGGTGAGCTGAATCTCGTTGTTTTTTCCAGGCGGGGTATTTTCAATTGCTTTGTAGATTTCCGGCGTCAAAATGTATCTCCCA
>SMTZ1_10003984_pt1 | contig 14860 bp, 11 predicted proteins | sample DeeMarSWOR136_30_FD_25667 | JGI IMG/M metagenome (IMG submission 25667)
TCCTGCACCTATTTCAATGACTGCTAAAAGCTTTTGATTCTGATAGATGTATTCCAGCCACTTCGAGAAATTTGTTGCCTGTTTATTCATCCTATCTGGGATCCATGTCCAATCACCAAACATTAGAATATTAGGACGGGCCAAAGCACCACACTTAGTACATTGTGGTAAAGGATCGAGTGCCTGAAAGGTTTCTTCATTCACATGAACCATAATTTCACTGGCATCCCAAATTTCATTGCTGCATGGTTCTTTGCATTGGAAATGGTGGATAGAACCATGACATTCTTCAATTCTGTTATCGTCAAAGCCTGCTTTCTGAAAATGACCATCCACATTAGAGGTAAATATGAAATATCCCTCAGGTTTAGAAATAGCAAGTGTTAATAACTCTGAAAATCCTTCGTGAGGTATAGTCCTGCGATATAGATTTAACCTGTGACCATAAAAAGCCCATGCGAGTCTGGGATTAGTATCAAACCAGGAGGGATTTGCCATTTCTACGAATGATATGCCTAATTTTGCAATTGGCGGATATGCCTTCCAAAAGCCTTCATTACCCCTGAAGTCTGGAAGTCCCGAGTCTACGCCCATACCGGCACCAGCAGTAATTAATAAAGCGTCTGCATCTTTGATAACTTTGCTGGCCTTTACTAAGTTCTCCTCCAGATTCATTGATTCTCATCATTTATTACATCTCGGCAGGGTCCTAACTTTATAACGATGCCATTCATATTGGAAAAGGGTTTTTCAGTTATATAGTGAATATAAGGATCATCTTTGGCAATTTTTATCTTAAACATTTGTCCCTGTTCAATAAAATTATACCAAGGTGGCTCATCATCTAAATCAAACGCACGATGAGTTTCGTCATAATATGCTTCCCAGGCAAAGCCATATTCTTTACCCTGGAATTTAAAGGCATACATTAAATAAGAAGATTCATAACCGGTAAGAGTCCCTAGATAACAGGCTTCAACTTCTTCACTGGCAAGATTTTGATTATTCCTTAAATTTAAAAAAGGCGAAGTATCGTTATGTTTATGATCTAAAAGATCTGCTAAATCTGTGTTTTGATATCCAAAAAAACTATAGCTGACTAAACGATTTAACCGTTCATCAGAATTCATAGTCAGCCTCCAATTATACCTCGTTACAAATCAATTTAAACAACTAAATAACAATTACATATCATTGTGTATGCTTTTTATGCCTTATCCCCCCAGGTGATAACTCTATTACCTCCCCCGTGTTTTGCTGCATACATAGCTGAATCAGCACGTGTAATGGTATCAATCATCGATACATTTTGCTCGCTTATCGCTAATCCAAAAGATGCTGTAATGGAAATGGATTTTTTCTTGGTGATTTGTATCGAAAAATGAGCCAATCCTTTCTGCAGTCTGATAAGAATATTTTTAGCTATGTCGAGCTGGGTATGGGGCAGACAAATTAAAAATTCCTCTCCCCCGTAGCGACACATTGAATCATATGGTCTCAAATTTTCAGTTAAGTACTGCGCCACAGCTTGTAAGGTTACATCTCCCGCTTGATGGCCATGCGTATCATTAACGCTCTTGAAATTGTCCAGGTCAATCATGGCGATACAACATGGTTTGTTAGTGCGGAAGGCACGCGCGTGTTCCTGTGCCAATATACGTAAAAATGCCTGTCGGTTTAATACCCGTGTCAGTGAATCAAACGAGAATAGCGCTTCATGAAATTCGTCACGTAGTTTAATTAAAATTTCAGATAACTCCACTTCTTTGGCCAAGAAACTGGCATAATCCATCTTGGTGATTTTTCTTCCTTCCTGTGCTTTCAAAGCAAGATTCCTGGCATGTTCATGCAAATTCTGATATGCTTTATCTATATGCTCAAAATAAGGGTGCTCAATCAGAATCTGTGATTGCTTAGCATAATACCATTTTCCGAAGTTGCTTATTTGATGCGCATTTTTATCAACTATGTCATCACTCAAGGGCAACGAGCATATGATATTTCTGTGCCAATTGGTTAACCACTTTCCATGTTCGATTATCGCACTCTCCAGGGCATCGATGATGGATTTTGTCTCTTTTGCAGTTAACCGTTGCTGGTCAATAGTGGTCATTAATCTCCTCAATTTTATTTTTATTGTTAAATAACATTCTTTTCAGGAGTTGGATGGAAGAATATAGCTTAAATAATATATTAAAACTGGTAATTACAGCAAGTATCATTTTTAATTTTTAGAATAAAACTATTAATGGTAAATTTCATTTGCAAGTAGATTTTGAGAAAATAATCATGCAATATATAACACTGGGAAATCGCGGACCAAAGGTATCTTCGATAGGATTTGGTGCCTGGGCAATTGGCGGTATCAATTGGGGAAAAACAGATGATCAAGTGTCAAAACGGGCACTACATGCTGCTATAGATAGTGGCGTTACTTTGATTGATACTGCTGATGTTTATGGTTTTGGACATTCTGAGGAGTTAATTTCTCAAATAATCAAAGAGCGCGGAAAAAAAGATATTGTAATCGCAACTAAAGCTGGCAATGATTTTTATTTTGCTTCACAGGAAGATGATGCCGGTTATGGTGCCATTAGGCAAAATTACGATCCGGAATACCTCCTATTTGCAGTCGAGCAGAGTCTGAAACGTCTCAATCTTGAAGCGATTGATATTTTACAATTGCATAGCCCTGATTTAGATAAATTGGAAAGAGAGGAACCCTGGGAAGTAATAAGAAAATTAAAAGAACAGGGAAAAATTCTGTATCGTGGATTTAGCATCCAATCGTTCAAAGAAACAGAACAGGCTCATTTATTAGACCGTTATCATGAAATCATTGATTGTATTCAAGTTCGGTATAATCTCTTAGAACGCGATGCAGAAAAAGTATTGTTACCAAAAGCACTCAAGTATGGTATCGGAGTTATCGTACGTATACCCCTGCTATTTGGTTTCTTAACTGGCAAGTTTGATAAAGATAAAAAATTCGGAGAAGATGATCATCGGCGTATGAATCTTGCTCCTGATAAATTGGAGAAGTATCTCGCATATCTTGATAATATGAAAGCGCTATTTGAACACTATCCTGAGCAATCCAAAGCACAGGTTAGTCTGCGTTTTTGCATTTCCCACCCGGCATGCCAGGTCGCCATTCCAGGTGCAAAAACAGCTCAGCAGGTTGAAGAAAACTGCATGGCATCAGATCTGGGCCCACTTCCCTTATCTCATATTCCCCCGTTACAGAAGTAGCCCTGAAAAGGAACCAATTACTTATTTATTCCCCAGACATAAATATCGCGTATATTTATTTTTATTTGAACCTCCTTGAGACTGATGTGTATTAATATAAAATAATAAAATTAAATATTGATTAATAAGAAAGAGGAGAACAATGCCGCGGATTCAATTTATCTTTGTGACTTCATTTATCCTATTTTTATCCTGTAACCTGGGCCAGTCCCAACAAGCAAAACCGGAAAAAGTCTATCGTATCGTATATGAATGGAAATCGAACGAATGGTATCAAGAACAAGCCCAGCTGTGGAAACAGGAAATTGAGCGTGATCCTACAAACCCTGATGCGTGGTATAATTACTATAATGCTAACCGCTATGCCTACTTTGAAGATTTCGCTACAGAGGAAAAACAACGCATACTGAATAAGATAATAGAAGATATGGGTCAGGCTATCCCAGAAACCTATGAATATTATTTATTGAAATACTGGAATACATATGATATTCATGATATAACCTTAATCAAAAAAGCCTATGAACTTCAACCGCAAAGACCCGATTCGTATTATCCTTTTATCACCCATTATGAGATAAAAGGTCAAAAGGATTACTTAAATGAATTTTGTCAAAAACTATACGATAGCAAGGATATCGCACCCTGGCTCCTTAATTATAATTATAATGTATTGATGTCCACTGAAGGGGATGCCATTTTATTTACCAACGGTGATAATGATACCTATCCGGTCTGGCTTTTGCAGAATACGCATGGCATACGGACAGACGTTACAGTGCTAAATATATCTCTTGCAGCAACAGAAGAATACCTTAAGCGCAAGCTAAAAGCACTCGATATATCGTTAGATATAACAGAGTTAAAACGAAGAGCTAAGGCACAGGAAACAGGAGAATTTTCCAAAACAAGGTTTGTCCAGGAATTGGCTAAGGAACTACTTGAAACCTACCCCAATATTCCCATTTATTTTGCCTTAACCGTATACCAGGACGTCATTAAAAGCATGCGTGAAGATTTATATATCGTCGGACTTGCATATCAATATACAGACAAAAGGATTGATAACCTGGCATTGATCAAGAAAAATCTGGAACGCAATTTTCGTTTGGATTATCTGGAACACGATTGGTATCAGGAACAATACTCAGGGAATAAGATAAAAAACAGTATGCATATGAATTATGTGATTCCAATGGTAATGTTGGCGGATCACTATCAGATGAGTGCAGAAAAAATAAAGTCAGAAGAGTGGAGTGAGTTAGCATTACGCTTGGCAAGAGATGCGGGAAATACAAAATCTTTGGAAGAGCTTAGAAAATATGATTATAATTAACCGTCTAGTAGCTTTTCTTATTTTAATTGTAACCACGGTTATTTATACAGGGACAGTAGCTCCCACGGTATCTTTCTGGGATTGTGGAGAATTTATCGCATCCTGCTACAATTTGGCTGTCACACACCCCCCAGGTGCACCCCTTTATCTATTAGTGGGACGAATTTTTTCATTGCTTCCAATTGCCGATGACATAGCTTTAAGAGTAAATCTCATTTCATGTTTATCCAGCTCCCTGACAATTTTCTTTTTATACTTCAGTATTGTTTATCTAGTGCGTGAGGCAAAAGGAAGGCTTACAAATAAATCGGACTGGCTTACAGCGATAAGTTGTGGGCTATTGGGTTCGTTGACACTGGCATTCACACATAGTTTCTGGTTCAATGCAGTTGAGACTGAAGTATATGCCCCCTCAACACTCGTTACTTCAATTATCATTTGGCTGACTCTGCTGTGGGCACAAAAATATGATCAAGCCGGAAACGAGCGTTACTTATTAGTTATTGCATATATGCTGGGTCTTTCAATATGCATTCATTTGCTTAATGTATTAGTCTTGCCATTTATTACCATGATATATTATAGCAAAAAGTATCAATTCACTATGAAATCAATGCTACGCCTGATAATTGTTACCGTAGCTATCTTCTTCCTTATTTATCCACTAATAGTAAAATATATACCTTATGCAACGATTAAAGCCGGTCCTTTTGCACTTATAGTGATAGGTGGAATTATATTTTCTTGTGTCATCTGGTCGATAAAAAGAAAGTATAAGTTAGTAAACCTTATCTCTGTATCAATTCTGGTATTCATTATTGGTTACAGTACCTATGGTGTAATACCTATCCGTTCAAGATTAAATCCAAATATTGATATCAATGATCCCGAGACCGCTGAAAATTTTTATAAATATATAAATCGCGAACAATATGGCGATCATAGTATATTTGATCGCGCATCTGTGTGGAAAGCATCTGCAAGTAGAGGACACTATGAATCTGCCTGGGATTATTTCTGGAAGTACCAGGTAAACAAAATGTATGTGCGCTATTTCTTATGGCAGTTTGTTGGGCTGGATGAGAACGAGACTGATTGGTCCTTCAATAAATTTTATGCGTTGCCATTGATTTTGGGACTTGTCGGTTTATACTGGCATTTTAAAAATAATTATAAATCCGCACTAGCGGTGTTAGCTCTTTTTCTTGCCACTGGTCTGGCTTTAGTAGTATATCTGAATCAGGCTGATCCACAACCACGCGAAAGGGATTACAGTTATGTAATATCCTTTTTATCATTTTCGATATGGATTGGATTGTCTTATGCCTCAGTATTGCACCTACTAAAAAAAATAATGGTTAAATTGAGATTTTCAGAAATTCCAAAACTGTTAATTTTGTCTTTTATTATGAGTTTGCTTCCCTTATACATATTCATAAAAAATTATGATTCACATGACCGAAGCGGCAGGTATGTTGCGTGGGATTATGCCTATAATATGCTGCAAACATGTGATCCTAATGCAATTTTGTTTACAGGTGGCGATAATGATACCTATCCTTTATGGTATCTACAAGAGGTTGAAGGTATTCGTAACGATGTCAGGATTGTAAATTTAGAATTATTAAATACGGACTGGTACGTGCGACAACTTCGTGACTTGAAACCGAAAGTACCCATACGAATGAGCGATGAAGAATTAACAAGGTTGGGATTTATTCCCTGGCAGAGGCAGATGGTTGCGTTGAATGTTCCCAAGCATATTGCCATTAGCTACAATGATGAGTATCGCACCGGTCTTTTAAATTCGGTGCAGAATTTACCAACTAAAATTTCTTTTACAGTATTTCCGAGCCATAAAACACCTTATGGTTCTTTTCTTTGTGTAAGAGATTCCATGATTTTAAGAATACTCCAGGCAAATAAATGGAACAAAGCTGTTTATTTTAGCGCCAGTGCCCCGATTCGAAGTTATCCTGAGGAATTGAGACAATATTTTCGTATGGATGGTTTGATATACAAATTAGTGCCGTATAAAAAGCGGCATATCGACCCCCAAAGATTGGAGAGAAATCTTATTGAAGTGTATAAATATAGGGGATTGTCAAATAGAGATGTAAATTATGATAAAGTTATAAAGGCCTATCTTCAAAATTATCGCGGCGCCTTTCTTGAACTAGCTTATTATTATGCCCGAATAGATAATATGCTAAAAGTACAATATGTTATTTCTCAAATGGAGGAAAAAATATCAGAGGATGTTATCCCCTGGACTAATAAACATCTCAGGTTAATCAGGGATGAATTTAAATTGGCTGCTTCTAAATCCAAAGGATACTAACGCCAGAAAAAAATTGGAACTATTTAGACAAAATGCTTTTTAAGAGTTTATTTGATTACACGTTTATGGTCTATGTTAATATTTAAAACAAAATATAAAAGTAGTAGTGATGAAAATTTAATGCACATGATTCAAAAAAATGATCGCTATGCATTTAATGAGCTTTACGACCGCTATGCTCATAAATTACTGCATTATTTCTTTCGCATGCTGGGGGGTGATGAACAAAAAGCACAGGATTTTCTGCAGGAAATATGTTTAAAAATTCTGCAAAAACCTACACAATTTGTTAGTACAGCTGTATTTTCTACATGGATTTATACAATAGCTCATAACATGTGTAAAAATGAATACCGTCGCTTAAATACAAAAAAAGAATTCTTGATTTTAGGAGCAACTGAAAGCCCGGCCATCTATTCTGAAGATGGATTATTCCTTGCCGAAAGCCGAATTGATCTTGAGCTCATTACGGCAGCGATATGGAATGAAGTTGATAAACTGGATCATGTTCGTAGAAGTATATTTCTGTTGCGTTTTCAAGCACATCTCTCCATAAAAGATATAGCCACAATCCTAAATTGTACAGAAGGTACGGTAAAGTCAAGACTCTATTATATCACCAAGTATCTAGCACATAAACTAAAAAAATTAAATCCAAATAATATCGAGGTACAAATCAATGAGCAGAGCTAATATCAAACCAGACTGTCAAGAAATTGAATATATATTGCTAAAAGGGAGTGTTGAAGAGATATCAACCCAGGAACAACAATTAATTGAACAACACTTAAATTTTTGCCCGCAATGTAAAAAGTATGAGCATTTTTTACTTGATATAAAAAGAGCTATTACCTCATCTCCTGATAATAATGTAGAGCCTTTTCCCAGAATTAGAGAAAATGCTTTAAAAAAAATATCTGGATACCCCGGTGTTATTAGTATGTTTTGGAATTCAATTATAAGTCTTTTTGAATACAGAATTCCCATATATCAGGCTTTAGTTATGATCTTTATTATTTTTGTTCTGCTTGTAGGTTTTAACTTTGCGAGTTCCAGACAAAATTCATTCATGATATTAAGTAGCGAATGGAATAAATCTGAAGGAATGCTTTCCAATGAGAATTTTGCTCTCGATAGTTTACAATTGCTTGAAAGACAGAGAATAGGTAAGAATGTACTTGAGGATTCTGTGATAACAAGGTTAATTACTACCGCTATGTAATCTTATTCAATCCCTCTTATCTTTTCCATAAACTGGGCTCTGAGATATATTTCCGGATCATATTCAGGTGTGAAAGCTAAACGACCTCTAAACTGGCTGATGTCCTCTAATTTGTATTTAATCATCCAGGTTTCAATTTCCGAAATTAGTTGACGAATTTTCTTTAGACCGTTACGGTATAGTGTTGAGGCCAACTGAACCGTTGTGGCACCTGCCAGTAATAGTTTAATTATACCTTCGGAACTATGAATACCGGTTGTGGCAGATATATCACAATCAACGTTATTGTATAACAGAGCAACCCAGCGCAACACACCATAGATGTCGTCCTGATTGCTGAAAGAAAATGTTGTTTTTAATTTAAGTTTATGAATATCTATATCAGGCTCGGTAAAGCGATTGAACATAACAATGGCATCCAATCCCTTTTTATTCAAGTTCGTGATAAGGTAGGGGAGAGCAGTAAAATTCCTGCTAATCTTCATGGCAACAGGTATGCTTACTTTAGATTTAACCTGTTCCAGGACATCAAAATATAACTTCTCCATAGCTGCACTATTTATCTCAGGATCAACCGCTATCTTAAAAATATTAAGTTCAATCGCGTCAGCCCCTGCTGCTTCAATTTTGTAGGCAAATTCAGGCCACCATTTTGTTGATACACAGTTAATACTACCTATTACAGGAATAGAAACCCTGCGTTTTGCTTCCGTTATCAGTTCGCAGTATGTATTTGGGCCATATTGCATTTGTAACTCATTGTAAAGATAATCTTGAGCTTCGGGATGGTAGGGTGCGGATTGTTCTAAACCCCAGTCCTCCTGCGCCAATACTTCTTCAAAAAGGCTCTTTACCACAACAGCTCCAGCGCCGGCTTTTTCACAGGCTTCGATCTTTTCTACGGAACTCGTCAATCCACTGCTGGCAACTATAATTGGATTCTTTAATGTAAGGTTCATATATTTGGTTTGTAAATCAGGCATGGTTCTCTCCCAAATCGTCGTCGATATATCTTCAGAAATTTTTAATAATATTTAATTTGAGGCTTTTGATCATTAAATGCAAGATGGTTGATATTATTATTAATGTTCAGTTGATGAAGAAATAATTACATCACAACTTTCTTTTATTCAAGGCTGTTGTAGAATATATTCTGCAACAGCCCTTTGCATAAAGGTGTAGTTTTACATCTATATTCCATCCCACATGGGTGGCTGCTTTTTCTGCAATACGGCTTCCATTTCACCCTTATCCATTTGTACTAATTCAACTTTCTCGGCGATTAAGTTTGCTTCTCCAGGCAGGCGAGACTGTACTTTAGCGTTTATGATATATGGACCGTGGGTTTTAATCAAATGGCCATATTTGGCATACGCTTCGGAAAATAGTACAGCTTCACAGAGTCCAAAACGATCTTCGAGAGTGAGAAACTTCATATACTGGTTCTTACTTGTATTCACGCGACGCGATGTGACGAGCCAGCCGCAAAATTGTATGGTTTGATTCTTATACTTTTCTATCTGAATAGACGGGACCATGTCATTCCAGTTTATGTAATCTTCGAAAAGCATTAAGGGATGGTTTGTAATGGCAAAATCTAACATCTCCATCTCGTTTAGTATCTTTTGATAGCTATTATAAGGGGGCAATTCAATATTACCAATTACGTAGTCGCTGACATTTCTTTTCTTATTATTTTTAAAGTAGATTTTGTTTAAAAGCAAAAGTTGTGGGCCGCTGGGGTGAATGGAATTTAGTGCACCGGCTTTAATTAAATGAGCAGCTTCTTTCTCACCGGCACGTGTGCGGTTCAAGAAATCGTATAAATCTGTAAATGGCCGGCAGGCACGTTCCTGTAAGATCCGTTCCATCGTGCGTTCAGAGAGCTCAAAGATGGGGCTTAATCCTGTGCGAATTTCCTGACCTTCACATTTAAAATGCTTGTCAGAGTAATTTACATCTGGGAGGCGCAGAGGAATACCCATACGCCGTGCCTCCTCAATATAGGCCATGCGTGAATAAAATCCACCCTGATTGTTCAATACCGAACACATGTATTCCACTGGAAAATAATACTTAAGGAAGGCGCTTTGGTAGGCAATCGTTCCATAAGTAGCGGAGTGGGCTTTGTTGAAGCCATAGCCGACAAATTGAGAGAGGAATTTCCATACCTGTTCAGCCTGGTCGGGTGTAAGGCCATGTTTAAGCGCACCAGCAATAAAATCCTGGTATATAGACATGAATTCTTTTTTTGTGCGCGATTTGGTCATAGCGCGACGCAGAACATCAGCCTGGCCTAATGAGAGTCCGGCAACAAAATGGGCGACGCGCAGCACCTGTTCTTGATAAATAATTACGCCATACGTATCATCAAGAGCCGGCGCCAGCGAAGGATGTACGTAAGTTACCGCTTCTAAACCTGCGCGTCTTCTGATATACACTTCCTTCATGCCACTTCCTGAGGCACCGGGCCGAATTAACGCTACTGCGGTAATCACGTCATCAACATTTTCGATTTGCATCTTTTGCAGTAAGCCGCGCATGGCCGGGCTCTCCAATTGAAAACATCCCATTGTTTTTCCGCTGCGAATATAACCAGTAACCTGTGGGTCGTTTTCAGGAATTGTTCTTAGATCCAGCGGAGATAATTGTTCTGCGTTTTTTAAGAGGAATTGCAGGGAGGGTGTATCAGGGAATGCATTCTCTTTAGCTTTATCGTAGCGCGTTTTTACAAATTTCATACAATCGGTTATGATGCTTAACGAACGAACACCGAGCAAATCCATTTTTACCAGACCCAGCTTTTCGATAGAGTACATATCGTATTGCGAGATAATAATGCCCTTACCGGCAATCTCCAACGATGTATAATATGTGATTTTATCTGGTGCTATGATTACACCACCGGGATGAATAGAAAGATGGCGGGGAAAATCTGCGATGCGTTGCGCCAGGCGCATGATTTCTTCATAAAGCGGTAAGTTATGCCGGATTTCCCGTAACTCAGGTAAAGAATTGATGATCTCTTCCAGACGGTCAATCGCGTGATGAGGTAAATACTTGGTAATTTTTGCGATTTCATCTTCAGGTAAACCGTATGTTTTTGCTACATCACGAATGGCAGATCGACTCTGAAAGGTGTTAAAAGTACAGATCATGGCAGTCCTGCTTTCACCATATTTTTTATAAACATACTCTAGGACCCGATCGCGATTCTTCCAACATAAGTCCAAATCAATATCAGGAGGATCCTTGCGCTCGGGATTCAAAAAACGTTCAAAATAGAGATTATGACGCAAAGGATCCACCTGGGTTATGGCAAGGACATATGACACCAGACTGTCCGCAGCTGATCCTCGTCCTACACATGGGATGTTTTCCCTGCGACAAAACTGGATAATGTCTTTCACGATAATAAAATATTCTGCAAAACCAAGCTCATGAATTATTTTTAGCTCATATTCAAGCCGTTTGATCACCTCCTGTGTTAGAGGCTTATAGCGAAAAGTGGCTCCTTCAAAACATAATTTCCAGAGATAAGAAAAACTGCTTTCACCATCCGGCAGGTCAACAGATGGAAAGATAGGCTTGCCTAATTCGAATTCAAAGTTACATTGCTGGGCAATTTTAACTGTGTTTGCTATAGCTCCAGAAAAGGGCTTAAATATCTCTTGCATTAAAGCTGCTGATTTTAAGTACTGCTCCGAGCTACCCGCAGTTTTAACTTTTTCCAGGACGGTATTCTGATCGATGGCATGCAACACCCTGCGTACCGACCAATCTTTAGAAGAAATAAAGTGTACATCATTGGTGGCAATGAGTGGAATTTTATGTTCAACTGAGATGTCACGAAGGCGTAGATTAACTAACGTATCCTGACCGCTAAAATGCTGAATTTCTAAATAAAAATTCTCTTCAAATATACTCTGTAGCTTTTTAGCCAGAGATACAGCAGAGTCCAGCTTTTGCTGTTTTAACAGGTGAGTGATTTTTCCTTTATTACCGCCGGATAGTACAATTAGACCACTCTTATATTTTTGTATATCATTCACAGAGCACTTAAATTGCAAGTGCCCTCCATTTAATCTGCCCAGAGAGATAATCTGACATAGATTTCGGTATCCAGTGGCATTCTTGACCAGTACTACTAGATTAGAAGAGTCGCTAAGGGTAACTTCACAACCAATAATTGCCTTGATACCATATTCCTGTGCTTTCTGAAAAAATTCAACTGAACCATATAAGCCGTTATGATCCGTAAGCGCAATTGCCTTCATACCCAGTTTTTTAGCACCGAGCAGCAGCTCTTCCGGTGTGCAAATGCCGTCCAATAAACTGTAATAACTATGTGTATGAAGATGTACAAAAGATATCATGTATAAGACCCTGTCCACCCCTCCTGGTCCCTCTGCCTAATATAGTAAGGGGAGGGGTAATAATAGTGAACGCTTGTACACTATTATAATAAATTTATAATAAAAAGCAATAAAAAGTTGTAAAAAGTTTGCTGGTTTGGTGTGAATGAAGATGGTTTGTTAAGTGTTGGTAACTAATTATCTTTTACACAGCGAAAACCGATATAATCCAGTATTACTCCGGGTCGGTAATGGAGGCGGCGTGTTGTAAGGATGTCTCTGGGACTAAAATTCCATGAGCCACCGCGTAGGACTTTATGTGAACCTTTATCAGGACCTTTCGGATTCCTTTCAGGGCTAATTGCATAATATTTCTCTCCGTACCAATCGGAGCACCATTCCCACACATTGCCCGTCATATCATATAAGCCAAAGTAGTTGGGATAAAATGACGCAATGGGAGCTGTATAGGGAAAGCCGTCATAATATGATTTCCAGATACGCCAGAACGGTTTTTCAGAGCGTAAGGCTTCATCAGCGATGTTGCCACCGCGCTTACGAAAGGGATTCCTGTTTCCCCAGGCATAATAATGACCTTTCGTGCCACCTCGGGCTGCATATTCCCACTCTGCCTCGCTCGGTAACCGTTTTCCTTTCCATTTGGCGAATATTCGGGCATCATTCCATGAAACGTTTACCACGGGGTGTTTATCATCATTCCAGTATGGTTGTTTTGGCATCGATTGCCTTGTTGCCTTACAGAACTCACGATATTCCGCGACAGTAACTTCATATTTATCCATATAAAAACCATCCACATATACACGATGGATCGGTTTTTCATCATTTTGAAATTTACTGCCCATATTCAGAAAACCGCCCGGAATATAGACCATATCCTTATATCTTTGATCACTCTCCTCTGGTGAAATTATGAAAACCAGATCTTCTGTATCGACGGAATCGAGATTACCTAGCTCATCCCAGGAGACTTCTCTAGCTTCTTCTAAGGAATAGATTGTTCCAAGTGCAGATAGTAAGCTTGCACTGCGGTTTCTATAATTATATTCATCCTTCGATTCGTATGATATCATGAGTTTGGATGCGCCACTATTTGTAACAGATACAATATCGACTCTATCACCATACCATTGGGCACGAAAATTTTCCACAGCAGCACTTTGATTGAACAACTTTTCAATTTGAACATCTTCGATACGCACGGTTTCAATAGAGACAAATCTATGCTGAAAAGAACATGAATAAATATATACAAGAGAGAATAACATGAGAAATCCTGCTAACAATCCCCTCAATGTACTAACTCCTTTGCTGCTGATAGTAATGAAATGTTGCGACACTCAGCTTAATATGTCGAACTTCATTATTCCCTTTTTTAATCAGTATTATCAATTCCGAAGAGATATACTGTTAGATCGTTATTACTGGAAGTGAACTAATGTTAATTTAAAAAAATATTATATATCGTCAAATAGATTTTGGCTATTTGCAGCTTTTACTGCCAGTTTATCGCAGCGTTCGTTTTCAGGATGTCCTGCATGCCCTCTAATCCATTCGAACGTTACTTCATGTTTTTCAAGAAGATTGAGTAGCGTTTCCCATAAATCTGGATTTAGTGCTTTCTCATCTTTATTTCTTTGCCAGTTATTATTACGCCAGCGCTGTGCCCAACCTTTTTTAACGGCATCGACCAGGTACTTCGAATCGCTGAATATCTTTACGCGACATTTTTCTCTCAATATACTCAATCCTGCGATGACTGCCCGTAACTCCATGCGGTTATTGGTAGTAGTTTTAAAACCTGCAGATAACTCCTTGCTATGTTTGCCAAACTTTAAGATCACGCCATAGCCGCCGGGACCTGGATTACCGGAACATGCACCATCTGTATAAATTTGAACATATTTCATCTTAACCAATCATTCAACAGGTTCTTTTTTCAATTTTGTAACAACATCAATAAAATGTAATAAAGTACCGCGACTCCTACAAGTGTCAAAGCAGTGAAAATATTAATCCAAATATTACTGCCGCACCCATATTGCCACAGCACTAAGGACTTTCAACTTAACGGGTTAGAGCGGGGTTATGCAAAATGTATCCATTCGGCTCCATGCGGTATTTACGTTTCAGTTCAATCGTTTCAGCGGGTAAAATTGACATGAAGCCAAATTTTTCTCGGATGGCATCAATAGTCGTATTCAGCGCTTCCTGGCGTGTGCGCTCGTTGAACAATTTGGCCTGCCAGTTAAGTGCTTCGATATTGCTGACAGCTACGCCAACATGACGGATACGGATACGCCGCAAGCGGATTTCTTCGAAAAGGGTTTCCA
>SMTZ1_10011106_pt1 | contig 14856 bp, 13 predicted proteins | sample DeeMarSWOR136_30_FD_25667 | JGI IMG/M metagenome (IMG submission 25667)
CACAGCCCGTGGTCGGAGACCTGGAGCTTCACCTTAGCCGTTGGAGCCGCTGATGCCATTCAGCTGCTGGCTCCAGAGAAGGGGGCGATGGGTGTTCCGATCGAGAGCATTGGCTTCTCCTGGACGGGTGTGCGCGATGCCACCTCCTACAGCTTTGTTCTGTCACCGAATGCCGACCTTACGGGCGCTCTGGTCAGTCAGGATCTGTCCGGTACGGCCTTTAACTACGCTGGGCCGCTGGATTACAGCATGGCCTACTACTGGCAGATCATTGCCTGGGAGGATGGCACTCGCCTCACCACCAGTGCCATCGGTGTCTTTAATACCATGGCTGAGCCGGTAGAGCCACTACCACCAGTGGTGGTGGAAGAGCAACCGGCACCAGTGATCAACATCCCATCAGCAGAGCAGATAACACCGACCTGGATTTACGCTATAATCGGTATTGGTGCTACGCTGGCGGTCGTGGTGATTGTCCTCATCGTTAGGACTAGAAGGCCGTAAACCTTGTTCCGATAACAAGGTCAAATAGACAAGAGCCTCTCGTACAATCGGGAGGCTCTTTGTTATATCGATAATAATCGCAAATATTCTGCTAAACCACTATCGCAGAATAGGTCTTTAGGCTATCTTCGAATCTAACACTTCGCGTATATCGTTCGACCATCGCTAAGCTTTCCCATCGACCTAAACGTCAAATCTGATAACCTACCCCACCCCATTTTTAATTGACCTTCGCTCAAGCGGGATATATTGTCTTTTTTATGCGGGTGCTATCCAGAAATGTGCAGTAATATTGTATAATCGATGAAGATCAAGGAAAAGAATATCGATTCCGCGTAATATGGAGCTCAGAATTGCAACCTGATTTTGAAGCTTACTTGGACATCGAAACAACAGGGCTCTCCCCTTGGTATAGTGAAATCACGGTTATTGGTATGCATGTCTTTAACGGAATCGACAGTAAGTTCACTCAATTGGTAGGCGAAGATATAACTGCTGAAAGCGTTTTGGAAGCTTTGGAAGACGTAAAGGTTATATACACCTATAACGGCAGCCGATTTGACTTCCCGTTTATCCATTGTCGCTTGGGTTTGAACCTCGAAATGCTATTCGAACATCGAGATTTGATGTATCAGTGTTGGAGAAACAACTTGTATGGAGGCCTTAAATACGTCGAAAAACAACTAGGAATACAAAGAAAGTTGATTGAAGTCAATGGTTATAAAGCTGTGATGCTGTGGTGGAAATACACTAACGACTATGACGAAGGTGCTCTTGAGACGCTCCTTGAATACAACAAAGAAGATGTAATAAACTTAATGACCCTTAAAGAAAAGCTACTACAGCTTGACATGTCCTCTACTTAAAGCCAGTTCTATATATTCACCCCATTCTTAATTGAGCTTCGCCTAGGCGGAATACATTCGCCACTTTTGTGTGGGTGGGATTTGGTATATTCTTAATATTGACGAAGGCTAAATAGAAGACTACACTCTAGCTAGTCCTAACTAACAGTTGAGGTAGGCCTGTGGATAGAAAGTTAATATGGATAATCTCTCTAGCAATGTTACTTATACTACTAGGAAGTATCTCCTGCGAACCCATTGACTCCGACGGTGATGGATGGTCTGATACTCAAGAAATAACAGCCGCAACAGATCCAAATAACGTGGATACTGACAATGACGGCTATTGGGACCCCTACGACCCAAACCCACTGAACGCAGAAATCCCTGAAGATGAAGTGCAGACTGAGGCAGAGGTCGGTTCGCCTGCGCCAACCCCGATTGAGCCTACTGAAACGACAGCGAGCGTAACCCCTGAAGCACCGTCTACCTCCACAGAGGCTCCTCTGCTATCTCCAGAGGCAGCAGCGGCAGAGGAATTGCGCAAAGTTAAAAATGCAGTACAGGTTCTGATGAGAAACAACGGTTTGGATGAGTTAGCCAACCCTGTTGATATTCCGACTAATGATATGCACCAATTTCCTGACGCTGCAACAAGACATGGTAAGGCTGGCGTGGGCTACGTGCTATTTCTGCACGATTTCAATGGCGATGGTACGCCTGATACGAACTATTTTCACTGCCGTATAGCAAAATGTGCGTATACATGTGACAAATACGGTAGAGTGACTCAAGTAAGCACGGGATACTAATAAGTAGTCCCGTTCAAAATTCGCCGGCCCTATGGTAACTTATCTTATCTTTATCCCACCCAATTTATTAATTGACCTTCACCTTAACGGCATATATTTTTGGCTTCTATACGGGCGGGATATGTGGCAGTCTGGGCCGTTTCTTTCATTTTAAGCATGGTCAATAGAACGTCTATTTCTCTTAAGAGGTGTTGTCCTTTCTGCGTAATCTTGTAATGCAGATGATGGGCAGAAGTCTCTTTATGTATCAGCCTCAATTCCACTAAGCGCCTCATATACTTTTTCAGCTGGTAATAGCTCAAGCCTACGCCGTACATGATCTCCGTCTTGCTACCTTCACCTTGACGCAGTATCTGGGCTATAATCTCAATTTCTGAACGACGATGCTCTAGCGTTAACATTTGACCATTACTCAGCTTTTATATTCAACGTCGCATTTCCACTATTTCATATCAAATTGTTAAATGGGAAGGGTTTACTTTCTAGAACGATGTTCTACTAGATACTAATGCCCTTACCTACCACACCCCAATTTTTAATTGACCTTCGCTTGAGCCGGATATACTTGTGGCTCTTGCGCGTGCCGGATTTGGTTTACTTTGGGGTATTGACAAAGACCAAAAGCACTACTATACTCAAGGCCCACAATGCAATGATCGTCAATAAGGTGTAAAAGCCATGACAGCACTCACCAGCTATATTGAGAAATGACCGTGGCCGTTACCCCCCTTTTGCTGTCAATAATAGGAGGTAAACTCGATGTCAACGAAGGCCTACGTTTTAGTTGAAACGGCGGGAGGCAAATCGAAGGAAGTACTGTCTAAATTAAGACAGTTACACGGGGTCGTATCAGCTGATGCCGTAACTGGGCCGTATGACTTAATAGCAATCATAGAGGGTGATAGCTTTCCTGATATCGGCGATCTAGTAGCCGTTAGAATTGGCGGTATCAAAGGCATCACCAGAACCGTAACCTGCTTGGCTATACAGATCCCATAGTTGAAAACGTCTGCCGGATTCTTTAAGTTTTAACCTATTTAGCAGCTGCAATATGACCCCTACCCCATTTTTAATTGACCTTCGCCTAAGCGGAATATATTTGTCGTTTTTATGTGGGTGGGATCTTGGCAATATTCACCTATTGACAAATACGCAAAAGATTACTAGACTCAAATCCCAATATCTTCTAGAGGTTTATTAGATTGCAAAGGCCGAAGGTTGGATTGGCACTGGGTGGAGGCGGCGCTAGGGGTCTAGCTCACATCGGAGTGTTAGAAGTTCTACAAGAAGCCGAGATACCTATCGATATGATTGCTGGTACCAGCGCCGGCGCTGCTATTGGCGCTATTTACGCACAAGGAAAAGACGCCAAGCTAATAGAAGATCTGGTTCCCACCCTCAATTGGAGAAAGTTACTTACTCTTGTAGACCTAGCTTTTCCAAGAACCGGTCTCATACACGGTAGGAAGATTGGCCAACTTCTAGAGCTTATCATGGGTGGTAAAATAAAATTTAGTGACTTAAAGATCAAACTGGCCTGCGTGGCTACGGATCTCTCACAATGTGAGGAGGTAGTTATCGATGAGGGTTCTGTGGTTGATGCAGTAAGGGCTAGCTTCTCTATTCCGGGAATATTCACGGTAGTCAGACGGAAAGGCCAATACTTAGTTGACGGTAGTTTGGTAAACCCCGTACCTATCAATGTACTCAAATCAAAGGGCATGGACTTCATCATAGCAGTCAATGTAATCCCCGACCCTACTGAAAGACGCCGTAAAGTAAGTGATCAAGATATAGTTACTTTTAAAGACCCAAATATCTTCAACGTCATCATGCAATCTATGCAAATAGCGCAGTGTGTATTATTGAGGTCTAGCCTACAGGTCGCGGACATCGTCATAAGACCGCGAGTCGCACACGTAGGCGTTGCCGATTTTCGTCAAGCAAATGAATGTATCAATCAAGGTAGAATAGCAGCCAGAGACTCGGTACCTGAAATCAAAAGGCGACTCGGAATTACTAATTGATAAGCGGCCTATAACGCGAATGAGCTGCCGTTTCAATGTTTATGACGGCATTAGTATTAAAACTGACGAGGACACGAAGGTTGATATCTTTCATGAACTATGCCTTGCAGGTTAGGCTGTCGTTTTCGGCCAAGGTAGATTTAACCTTTTCATGAAGATAATCTGGGGTAAAGGGTTTGGTGATGTATGCGTCTGCACCCAAATTTGTACTCAGTTCCTTATCGAGATCATGTGCGATACCCGTTAGCATTACGATTGGGATGTCTTTAATATCTACGTTGGATTTAATTTCGTGACATGCTGCTAGGCCGTCTTTCTTTGGCATAAGTATATCCATAAGAATGAGTGCCGGTTTTCTCGTATGTGCTACCTTTAGTGCTTCCAATCCGTCACTTGCCTCGATCACTGTGAAATCGTCACCTAACGCACTTCTCACCAAGAGTCTAATGCTTTCCTCATCGTCAGCAATGAGTATTTCTCTTTTCTGAGGTGTTACTTCTGAGTCAGACATAGCTAGGAATAAGTCAGCAATTACCGGATCGAATTGCGTACCTTTTGCCAGTCTGATTTCATTTAAAGCTTCCTTTCTCGAGAGAGCCGGGCGGAAGGCTCTCTGTGAAGTCATGGCATCATAAGCATCTGCCACAGTGACGATTCTTGCGAGGAGAGGTATCTGCTTTCCCTTAAGTCTCTGTTTGAGTCCCAGCCCATCGTAGCGGTAATGATGGCATTCAACGATGTCAGTAATTCTTCTATTATTCACTATCGGCTCTACTATGCTTGTTCCTATAACAGTGTGAGTCATAACGTGTTCGTACTCTTCAGCTGTGAGTGTCGTAGGTTTATTCAGGATATCCTGTCTAACGGCAATCTTACCTATGTCGTGGAGTAGGCTACCCCAATGCAGATCTTCAAGCTCGTCTTCTGACAGACCCATTTTCAATCCGATGGCGTTGGCGATGTCAGTCACTCTGCGAGAGTGTCCTGCTGTGTAAGGATCTTTGGCTTCAAGGGCGAACGAAAGTGCCGCCATGGAGGCGAAAAAACTCTTTCGAATTGTTCTAGCTTGCTCTTCGACTCTCCGTTCGAGTTCATCGTGATAGTCTCTAGGTTTTCTTTCTAACCTGGCTTGATCCGCCGCTTGCCGTACAGTACGGACTACCTCACTTAGCTTAAAGGGTTTAGTAAGGTATCCAATGGCTCCTCTTCTTGTGCACTCGATAGCAGTGTCCATATCGCTAATACCCGTCGCCATGACAACCGCCACGTTAGGGTGAAGCATTTTTAGTTCCGACAGCATTTCAAGCCCAGACTTGCCAGCCATCACTATATCCAGCATTACAACATCTACGGTCTCACGTTCTAGGAGACTTAGGGCGGCAGTAGCGTTCGCTGCCTCAAGGCAGTGATATCCCTCACTTTGTAGGACTTCTCGGATTAGGTCACGAATGTCCGCTTCATCATCTACTATCAGTATCGTTGCATTTTCCTCAGTCATTAGATTCCCCTTGAACTGTCACTAAATAGTTTGGTATACACGGGTATATTATTAGCGCGTCTAGTGGATTTGCGTATCACCCAATAGTAGCTTTTGGTACATACTTTTCTGTGACTCAATTTCGCCCTAATATCTTTTTGTACGGTTCAGATACCGCTTTGCTGGCTAGGACTAAAGTTGTCATGGTTATTTCACGCAGTATTTTTTGAAGACTAGCTTGACATCGATTCATACTATGGTATAGTGTTGGTGACAAATGGTATCAAATGATGACATATAGTGACAAGTTGTGACACAGGTAATATTCGGACAATTGTCATCGAAAATAGGAAAGTATGAAGAGGGTGTGAATAACAATGGCTAGCTTGATGACTGTTAAAGAGGTTGCTGAATACTTGAATGTACACAAGAGAACGATATACAGGCTCCTACGTCGGGGTGCTATTCCCGCAGCCCAAATAGGTCATCAATGGAGATTCGACAGAGAGACGATAGATGATTGGTTGCATCAACGATCAACGTCAAGCGGAATGCCTAAAAAGGCAACTATACTCGTGATCGATGACGAGGACATGATTATAGAGCTATTTAGAGAGACACTTAAAGATAAAGGTTATTCAATTAGATCTGCGAGGAATGGGCTGGATGGACTACAGTTATTGAACGAGGCCGATATAGACTTGGTCTTCCTTGATTTAAGATTGCCAGGTATGAATGGGGCTGAGGTTTTGCGACGGCTAAAAGTTACAAAACCATATTTACCTGTTGTTATCATGACCGGATATCCTGATAGCGAAGTGATGTCTAAAGCATTAACTCAGGGCCCTTTTGCCCTTATGAATAAGCCTTTTACTGACAGGGATATTCTCGCCGCGGTAAATAGCTTTATAAAAGCCGGTGCCCGAATTCAAATGGAGGGATTGTAACATAGCAAAAACAAAAGCGAAGAACCTACAAAATAGATTTGTTCATGCATACTTTGATATCGTATATAACCCTACGTATGACTTTGCTACGGCGCGTTTAATAAGCTATCGCAAATTACTACAGACCTGTATATCTAAGCTAAGGCTTAGTGATAATGACAGAGTACTATGCGTTGGGCTGGGTACCGGAAATGAGATTGTTTATTTACTGGAGCAAAACAAGCACGTTGACATCGTAGGCGTTGATTTTTCCAAGAATGCGCTTAAGAAATCCCACGAGAAAGCGTCTGCTTTGCATAAGGGAATTGAGTTAATGGTTATGGATGTGCATAGGCTCGAGTTTTCAGACAATAGCTTTGACAAAGTCATTTGTCTTCATGTTATGGATTTTCTCGACGATATCACAAAGACTACGTATGAGATAATACGCGTATTGAAAGAGGGGGGAGAATTCCTAATAACATATCCTTCTCAAATAGAAAGTCAACGACTAGGTCTAAACATACTAAGGGACAGCATCAATCATAAACTAAGCATGGGTACAAATCGTATAAGGGCTTTCCTCGAATCCATTTCTCAGCTGTCAGCTGGTATTATCTACCTACCACTTATGCTTCGCTCAAGAAAAATTGTTACTCGCGAGGAATTAACTAGGCTAATTAGCGAGTTGAGTAGTAATTTCAATATCGAAGAGTATCCAGCATACTGTGATTATATAGTGTACGGGAGCAAATCGACCTAATAAGGAGAATCATATGGGTAGGGAAGACAAGTACTTCAAAACGCTGGGTAATAGCGCTCTATGGAAGAGGTATTGTGGTTATCTTGACTATACAATTGATGAATTTATGGAAGTTCAACACAGACTTCTAATGCAACAGATCGATATAATTTCAGACAGCTTACTGGCTAAAAAAATTCTCAATGGCCAAAAACCAAGAAGCGTAGATGAATTTAGGCGAACTGTACCCTTAACGAGTTACGAAGACTATGAGCCCCATCTCAGCAAAATGGATGAAGCTGCTTTGGCTGTAAAACCACTATCTTGGTGTCATTCTTCAGGAAGGGGAGGTAAGTTTAAATGGTTTCCCTATACGGGCGAAGCCGCTGAGGTGTACAGTAATATATTTATCAGTTATCTAATTCTTGCTGCCACTAATCGTAGGGATGAAGTAAGAATAAAACCGGGACAGAGAATACTCTTCAATCTGGCGCCACGTCCATACCTTAGTGGGTTTTGCCTCTATTCATTTACTCAGGCATTCTCCAGTCGCTTAATGCCACCACTAGAAGAAGCGGAGAATATGACCTTTAGGGAGAGGATTCAGAAAGGATTCCAGCTTGCGTTGCGAGAGGGTGTAGATGTGATTTTTTCAATCAGCAGTATATTGGTAAAGGCTGGAGAGCGAATGGCAGAACAGGCTCAAGGCACCAGCTTCTCAGTCAAGATGCTTCATCCTCGTACCTTAACGACTTTGATAAAAGGCCTGCTAAGAAGCAAACGGGAGGGAAGGAGCATTCTTCCTAAAGACCTGTGGCGACCAAAGGTGATTCTCTGCGGGGGAGCAGATACAGCTATCTATAGAGACGGGGTGGAGTATTATTGGGGTAAGAAGCCCTTCGAGATCTACGGTGCCACCGAGTGTGTCAATATCGCCGCACAAAACTGGACTAAAAGGTGGCTCTCTTTTTTACCTCAGGCTGCTTTCTGGGAATTCATCCCTGAGGAGGAAAGCATCAAGTCGCGTGAGAATAAAAACTACATCCCTAAAACGTTACTATACAATGAGCTTGAGGAAGGGAAGCTATACGAAGTGGTCCTGACTCAATTTTATGGTATGCCGTTGCTTAGATATCGGTTAGGTGACATTATCAAGGTCGTGGCGTTGCGTGATAGTGAGGTAGGGATTAATCTGCCTCAGATCATTTTCCACACTAGAATTGGAGAAACTATCGACCTCGCTGGGTTGGCGAGGCTGACTGAGAAAGTAATATGGGAAGCAATTAACAATACTGGTATTAGATACGAGGATTGGTCGGCTCGTAAGGAATACGATCATAATAAAACGTACGTACGTCTTTACATTGAATTGAAAGACGAGAGAAAAGCAGATGAAGTCGCATGCCTAGTAGACGATCAACTTAAAGCTGTAGATATTGACTACAAAGACATAGGCTCGTACTTAGAACTTCAGCCTGTTAAGGTAACTTTACTTTCGAAAGGTACTTTCGAACGCTACTATCAGGAAAAGGTTACGGAGGGAGCTGATATGACACATCTTAAGCCACCTCATATGAATGCTCCCCAAAAGGCTATTGAGCGTTTGCTATCCACTATCCAATGTTTTGTATTCACTCCCACCCTTAGTAGCTTTTGGGATCGGACTTACTCTGGCAATACTAGTCTTGAAGAGGGATGCAAAGAGCTTTCCCAATAGGCTGTTCTCATTGGTTCTTTTGAGTCTCAGCTTATGGGGACTCTTTATATTTTTAATGCGTTCCAGCCCTAGTACTGAATTGGCCTTATTTTGGGATAAGATGGCGGTACCAGCTGGTATTGCCATGTTTGTTTTTCACTACCATTTTGTTTCTATCTACACAAACTCAAGGGCGAATAAGACTATTAAATTGGCATACGCACTTCTTGCATCAACTATCGCTTTTTCCGCAGCAGGCCTTTTGATAAGTCGCATGAGCTTGGAAAGCTATGGTTATGCTCCTATTTTCACGCCTTATATGTATGCGATTACTGCTGGCGGGACCGTCGCTATGGTTGGTGCTCTGATTAATTTGGTCAAAGCCTCACGCTATTGTAATATTGTTTTCTTTTGGAATCTTGGATGTTTTCCCGAGCCTGCCGCCATTCGGTATATTTGGCAACATAATTTTCGGCATCCTTACAGGAGTAGCTATTCTTAGATACCATTTATTAGACGTTAATATAGCACTACGGCGCGGCTTAGCTTACCTTTTAATGAGTGCCCTTGTAGCTATCCCTTACGTGTCTACCTTTCATTATTTTCAAAATATAGCAAATCGTAATGTACCGTTACAGATTATAGTCACACTACTAGTTTTCACAGCCATCGTATTCAATCCATTATGGCGACGGGTTGAAGGGTTCGTTAACAGAAGCTTCTACCGTCATAGATATGATTTTCTCAAAGCACTCGAGGGTTTTATTAAGGAATCACACGACATACGGGACATTGAACAGCTTTGCTCATCTTTGGTTACGTTGACCAGTAAAGCTATAGACGCATCAAACATTCGTCTCCTATTGCCTAACGAAATGGGTGAATTCACAACAAGGTGTTCTGCTGAAGATGCGAGCTTGCCCTGTAGCATTAGAAATGATGGTCCTATTATTAATTGGCTGCGCTCAAATGGAGAGCCCCTTTACTATCAGGACATCGCAAGTCTTCCGGTATTCAGAAATGTTGATCAAAGAGAGCTGAGGAATATGGAGATAGCAGGTGTGGAAATCCTTGTTCCTCTGCAGGACAAGAAAGATGATCTCGTTGGACTATTAGTCTTAGGTAAGCGACCCTCGAAGAGGCCGTATACCTATGAAGATGAGCGGTTAGTCAAGCACGTAGCCGACCGAATGGCGATTGAATTGGAAAACGCTCAACTGTATGAGCAAGTTCGATGTTCAGAGGTTGCCCTTCGTGAATCAGAAACACTGTTCCGCACGATTGTTGAATCAAGCCCTAGTTTTCTCATGATCGTAGGCAAGGATGGTACTGTTATCTACGCAAGTCCCAATTGTGAGCAATTTACAGGTTATAATCAGCAAGAATTGCAGGGCAAGATTACATGGTGGGTACATGATGACGATTTAGCTAGAATAACTGAAGCATGTTATGGTGCATTTGGTAAAGGCGTGAGTAGCGGGGAGAATGTTCAGTTTAGAGCGACGAAGAAGGATGGAGAACATTGGTATGCCTCTGCCTCCTGGAGACTCTTAAAAGACCAAGAAGGAGAAGCTAGGTCGTTAGTTGTTCAAGTAGTCGACGTAACAGAAAGAAGGCGAATGGAAAGAGAGAGAATCAAAATAGAAGAGAGGGCTTACGCAAGTAACCGTCTTACATCGATTGGTGAAATGGCCGCGGGTATTGCACACGAGATAAATAACCCGCTTACATCGGTTATTGGATTTTCACAAATCTTGATGAAGAAGAACATCCCTGAAGATATGAAAGATATCGTAGTGAGGGTGAATGATGGCGCTCAGCGAGTAGCTGATATAGTGCGAAGATTGCTTACTTTTGCCCGGAAGAAAAAGCCTGAGAGGGTAGCGATTAACATAAATGATGTAATTGAAGACACACTCGCTTTGCGGGAGTACGAACTAAAAACTAACAACGTGGAATTGACCACTAAACTTGACCCTAATCTACCCCTGATTCTAGCTGATACCGGGCAACTGCAGCAGGTCTTTCTGAATATCATTATTAATGCTGAAACGGCGCTGAAATCAGTACGTCGTAGAGGGAAGTTATTGATCAGAACTGCAACAAAGGAGAACACGGTGAAAGCCATGTTCAGGGACAATGGGCTTGGCATACCAAAGGAGAACCTGCAGAAGATTTTTGAGCCGTTCTTCACAACTGGGGAAATTGGACAGGGTACAGGACTTGGGCTCAGTCTTTGTCACGGAATTGTCACTGAGCATAATGGCAAAATCTATGCGGAGAGTACATTGGGTAAAGGAACTGAGTTCACGGTGGAGCTACCCGTCGGTGGCCGGTTGGTTGAGAAAAGCTCAGAGCCCCAAGCCCCTACGGAGCAAGTTGGAGATATTCGGAGAACGAAACGAGCTAAGATATTAGTGGTCGATGATGAGGAATCCATTTTGCATCTATTAAGTAACACTCTAGTCGAAGAAGGGTACATTGTTGAGACAGCGGATAATGCTGAGGACGCATTGCAGAGGCTTAACGGGCGGAAATATGAAGCGATATTGCTTGACATCAGACTTCCTGGTATGAGTGGTATCGAGCTATACAATATACTCGAAGACATGGATAAATCCTTGGTCAAAAGGGTCATTCTTATTACCGGTGACATTTTAGACAGTAGTACAGAAGCTTTCCTGTCTAGCAGAAAAGCTACCTATCTAACAAAGCCGTTCGATGAGAATTTGCTAAAAGAAGAGTTACGACGCAGGCTGAAAGCGGCCGAAATGGTGAATATGTGATATGCTAGCGTAACGTGAATGATAAGAAGTGGCTGCTATGGTATGAGCCCAGTGGCCGATTCTAACTATCGTCCTTTTACTATCTTGCTATTTACAATTGTGCTGCTAAAACAGCATATATTTATGCCTTTTGGGTGTTGATAATCGTCCTCTTTTCCTATTGATTGATTTCTCGGTGCCCTGCTCACTTACTGGACAGATTATCTAGTGGGCTGTGTTGACGGTGTGCATTGGCGGCATCCTCAGCATTCAAGCTCTGCAGGTATCGCTGCGTCATCGCTAACGTCGAGTGACCAAGTAGGTATTTAAGGCAAAACACGTCGCCGCCAGAACGTAGAAAGCTTATGGCGAAGGTGTGTCGTAGCCTGTGAACGTGGGCATTATCTACTCCGGATTTCTTGCCTAATCTTCTAATCATTATCTTTATGCCGGTAACGTCTAACGGCTCACCACTTCGATTAAGGAATAATCTATCGCTATCACCGCGACGATACATCGCCACATACCTCCATAGGGCTTTTTGGGCTGTAGTGCCGATTCTAACTACTCGTTGCTTCGAGCCTTTGCCAAGTTTAATCAAGATAGAACCGCTTGTCGTATCGACATCGTCTAATCTTAGGTTAGCTAGCTCAAAGGCGCGTATACCGGTATCGAGTAGCATCATTACAATGGCACGGTTTCTAACGTCAAGATAGCTTTTACCTGAAGATCGATCAAGAAGCCTTGTGACTTCTTGTGGGTTAAGCGCCTGAACGACCTGCTGTGCCATTTTCGGTGTTTTGATACGTGTCACCGGATTATCGGTGATAAGTTCTTCACGTTTTAACCACGCGAAGAAGGTATTCAAAACTCGATAGTAGTGATTTACGGTCGACCTGCTAGCCGGCTTTCTAGCGCTTGTCGAGCTACCGTTCCAACGAACCGGTTCGCTAGCGAGATACCATAGGAACTGGCGTATATGCTCAGTTGTAATCTTGTGTGGCTCATCAGGGTAGTTACGCTCTTGACAGAACCACATGAAACATCGTAATCTATTTAGGTAGTTTGCTAGTGTTGCTTGTGACTTACCCTCACAACGACAGTTCAGTATGTAGCCCTCAACGAGAGACCTCACACTTGTTGTGATAAGCGAGGTTTCTAAAAGAACGTGGTCTACAGCTTGACTTTTCATTTTAGTTACCTTAATATTAGCTACGAATTCGTGCCCACATAGCTCAGTCGGAAGAGCACGTTCTTGGTAAGAACGGGGTCACCAGTTCGAATCTGGTTGTGGGCTGAGGAATAAAGGGGGGTCTAAAATGGCTAAAAAGAAATTCGAGCGAAGGGGGGTCTAAAATGGCTAAAAAGAAATTCGAGCGAACTAAGCCACACTGTAATGTTGGCACCATTGGTCATGTTGACCATGGCAAGACGACGTTGACTTCAGCGATAACCCTAGTGTTATCTAAGGTGAGTGCTACCAGCTTTCGCTCATTTGACAGTATTGATAATGCGCCAGAGGAGAAGGCAAGGGGGCTAACCATTGCCATTGCTCATGTGGAGTATGAAACTGAAAAGCGCCACTATGCTCACATTGATTGTCCGGGGCATGCCGACTTCATTAAGAATATGATTACCGGGGCAGCTCAGATGGATGGGGCGATGCTGGTGGTCAGCGCTCCTGATGGTCCTATGCCCCAGACTAGAGAGCATGTCCTGCTTGCCCGTCAGGTGCAGGTGCCGGCTATGGTGGTTGCCCTTAATAAGGTAGATATGATGGACGACGAGGAGCTTCTGGAGCTGGTGGAGATGGAGGTCAGGGAGCTACTCAGTAAATACGAGTTCCCCGGTAATGAAATACCGGTGGTGAGGGTGAGTGCCCTTAAGGCGCTGGAGTGTGGCTGTGGTAAGCGCGAGTGTCAGTGGTGTGGACCTATCTGGCAATTGATGGATACGGTAGATAGCTATATTCCTGTCCCGACTCGACCTAAAGATCAGCCCTTCTTGATGCCAGTAGAGGATGTTTTCAGTATCAAGGGTCGCGGCACCGTGGTTACGGGGAGAGTGGAGCGTGGTGTGATTCATCCCGGAGACGAGGTTGAGATAGTTGGTCTACATCACGAACCGCACCGAACAGTAGCTACCAGCCTGGAGATGTTTCATAAGATGTTAGATGATGCTGAGCCTGGAGATGCCGTAGGGGCTCTTTTGAGAGGTATCGACCGTGATGAGGTAGAGCGGGGACAGGTCCTGGCAGCACCGGGTACCATTAAACCGCATACTGAAGCTGAGGGGGAGGTCTATGTTTTGAGTAAGGAGGAGGGGGGACGTCATACTCCCTTCTTTAACGGCTATAAGCCCCAATTCTATATCAGGACTACGGATGTTACCGGGTCTATCGAACTGCCCGAGGGGGTGGAGATGGTCATGCCCGGTGACAACATTAAGATGAAGATAAAGCTCATTTATCCGGTAGCTCTGGAGAGAGGCTTGCGTTTTGCTATCAGGGAGGGGGGTAGAACGGTCGGTGCGGGTACGGTGACTCGCATCATTGAGTAGTTATGGCTAAGAAGGCTGAAGCTAGGATTATTATTCACCTTGCCTGTACCGAGTGCCGGGAGAGGACTTACACAACTACAAAGAATAAGAGAAATGACTCACAACGACTGGAGCTAAGAAAATACTGTCCCCGTTGTCGAGTTCATAGGCTTTATAGAGAGGTAAAATAGAGCTGTGTAGCCTTAAATCAGGCACGTTTGAGGTTTCGTCATGGCAAAAGGTACGGTTACTACGACAACTGCAAAAAGGGGCTTCTCAATAACCCGTTTCTTCGGCGATATTACCGCTGAGCTAAAGAAGGTAGCCTGGCTTTCCCGACGGGAGGCTGCCTATTTGACAGGGGTAGTCATAATTGTGACCGTAATTGCTGGTGTGGTTCTAGGATTTCTGGACATGGGCTTTACCAACCTGGTCAATAATGTTTTTTTGGGCGGCTAGCAGTCTAGCGGTTTTCATCAAGTCGAGCTGGGGTTTTTCACCCGGGGGAGGCGTAGTTAGTAGGG
>SMTZ1_10007623_pt1 | contig 14855 bp, 12 predicted proteins | sample DeeMarSWOR136_30_FD_25667 | JGI IMG/M metagenome (IMG submission 25667)
CAATAGGGATCGTCAACAGCCGCGAGTTTTGACTGTTCGCAGCGCTCAAATCGGTCGGCGCGGCGGTTCCACTGCCAAACGAGTCGGTGTGGGCTTTGCCCGTCGCTTTCGCAAACCGTCGCAATGCGCCGGCGCGAGCTGCCCCAACCACGGCCTTCTCGGACGAGGAAGAGGCATAAGCGACAGCGGTGGAAGTCGTCGGTCTTGACACCGTTCTCGTCGCACAGTTGGCGGCGGCACTGCTCAAGTGTATCGACATGCAGGTTGGTGGCGATCATGCTGCCGGCGGCTGGAAGTGCAAAGAAATCGCGCGCGTCACGTCCCCACAAGTATGCATAGTAAGGCCCAGCGCCGATCTCGTGGCAGATGTAACAGAAGCGGCTTGGGGACCGCGATCCAAGTGCTTCGCGCACTGTCGCACCCGAATCCGCGGCGCGCAAACGGCAGTCGGGCGGAACAAAATTGAGCAACGCTGTCATGACCGTTGTTTTGCCTGCTCCACCCGGATATGCACCGACTAGAAATGAAGATCCACGACTTATCGCCGTTGTAAGGTAAGCAGCTAGATTCGGATCAAGTGTTCCGGCCTGCAGAAGATCAACAATGGACAGCATCCGGCCGCCGCGCTGATTGCACCGTTCGATCGCGCGACCATGCGCGGCGAGCTCTTCGCTGGTCAGAGGCCCCTGATCGCCCACTGTGTCAACCGACAGAAAGTTGCCTGGTGGTCGCCTGTCGGGAACCGCGTCTGCGCCCAATTGCCTACTTCTTGGCGGGGGCTGCCTTCTTGGCAGGTTTTGCTTTCTTCCGCGCGACTTTTCTCCGCGCCGCTTTCTTTCGCGCGGCTTTCTTGGCCGGCGCTGCCGACGGCTTGCCCGCCAGGCTGTAGACGCCCCATCCAGCTTTACTAAACGCGGGATTCGTGCTGAGGATGCGATTTACATAATTGACGAGGCCCTTTTTCTTGGGGACTCCAGCGCGCGCCAGAGCGTCGCAGATGTCTTTGACCCGCATGGGAGCGGGGGCGCGCTTGAGAATCCCTTCGATCCTGGAGGCGATGGTGCCCTTTCTGGCACGCCGCTTCACGCGCTTGACGGGTGCTCGCTTTGCGCGTGCTTTGCGAACGCGGCGTACGCGCCGTCGGCGCGGTTTCGCTTTGGCGACGCGAGCAAGCTGACGCTCGATCTCTCTGAGTCGCTTTTGTAGTTTTTCTCTCTCGCGCCGAAGCGACGCCACCTTGGGTGCTAGCAACTTGGCCTGGAGCTTCTGGATTTCTTTGGAGCTGAGGGTCGACAGTAATTCCACAAGCTGCTTCTTGACACGTGCCATAGCTTCCTCCTTTTCGTTCGGATTTGCTAGCAATCCTATAAGAGTGAAAATCTCGGTCAAGAAGAATTTTACACAAAATATCCCGGCCAAAGGCGAAAGGCCCGTGTCCGATTGACTCTGGCATGACGTAGGATTGGCAGGTCGGGCACGGACGTCCCCAGTTTAATGTACGACAGCAGTGTGAGGCCGACCGACAGAACGAACTCAGCCGTGTAGTATCCTGGCAATTGTACCTTGTTTGCGAGGCGAGGCGCGAGGGGGGAAACCGCGACAAGTGCCACGGGTGATTCTGGAGGGCCGGCCTTGAGGAGTCTGCCTTGGGACAGGAAGTCTCACACTTTCGGGAGCGGTCTCTGTGGAGCGAGGAGTCTTCACCCCGCTGGTAATCTTGTATTGACATTTCACAGCAAGTGGGGAGAAGAAGGTCGCCAGTGCGTGCGGTATGTGTGATCTGGTTGGCGAGGGGTCGGCCTTTCAGCAAGAGGTCATCGTCAACAACGCGGGTTGGGCCTGGCCCGAGAACTCTCGCGCTCCAAGGAAGGCTGGATCGAATGGCAGAGCAATTGTCCGAAACGGCGCTGCTGTTGGTTGAGACCCAGAACGAGTTCATGCATCCGGGTGGGATGTTCCACGAGGGGATACTGGCGGTTGCGCGGCAGAACGGCTGTCTGACCAATCTGGTCGAGCTCGCAAGGCGCGCTCGCGGACGGGTTCTCTTGGTGTATGCACCGATTGAGTTTTCGCCGGGTCATAGTGAGCTGGCGGACCGCTGTGGCATTCTGGCGGGAGTGAAGGCGACGGGGGCACTGGCGCGCGGCAGCTTCGGCGCGCGTTTTTTCAGCGAGCTCGAGCCCGAACCGTCGGATCTCATTGTGAGCGACCGCCGCGGCATTTCCGCTTTCCACCAAACGGATCTCGATCGGCTCTTGCGCCAGAGGGGCGTACGACGGCTGGCCGTTGGCGGTTTTCTGACCAACGTTTGCGTCGAATCTACGGTCCGCTCGGCCTACGATTATGGTTATGATATTATCGTGATACGTGACGCGACAGCGTGCAATTCTGTCGAAGAGCAGCTCTTCTGTGAGACAAAAATACTGCCCTACTTTGCCCGCCTCGCTAGCGCCAACGAGTTTCTGATGGAAATTGCCCGAACGGCAGCACCCGAATACCCGTGAGGCGGCGGGACACTGCTGTCCCGCGCTCGTCGTAATGCAGGCATCCGCCGTCCAGCGGAGACTGTGCTACCCGTGTGAGTTTTCTTTTTTTTCAGTGGTAGCACAGGCTTCCAGCCTGTGATGGGGCGCCTCTCATGCGCTAAACACGCACGGAGTGTCGGGCCAACCGTGCAGATGGACTGGATGGAATACGATGCTCTGTGTGATAATTGTGGGGGAGATGCGGTTTTGGGTTTGAGGTTTCAGCTCGCAAGTTTCAGGTCTCAGGTCTCAGGTTTCGGGTCTAAGGTCACGGCAGGGCCAGAAGCACAGCGGAATCCGCAGGTCATGCAACCTGAAACGTGCAACCCGAGACGTGCAACGTGAAACGTGCGACCCCGATGTCCGCAAAATGCAAGTATCGTACACACCCTAACCCAGAATTGCTTTCAGATCCTCTTCCGCAGTGGAAATTGGCATAATACTGAATTTGTCTACCAGGACTTTCAGGACCGCGGGTGTCACAAAAGCGGGAAGCGATGGTCCCAGGCGCATATTCCTGATGCCCAGATGGAGCAGGGTGAGCAAGATGCAGACGGCTTTCTGCTCGTACCACGAAAGGACCAGTGAGAGAGGGAGGCTGTTGACGTCGGTGTCGAACGCTTCGGCCAAGGCCAGGGCGATCTGGACGGCCGAGTAGGCGTCGTTGCACTGGCCGACGTCGAGCAGGCGCGGTATGCCACCAATCTCGCCGAAATCGAGCTTATTGAAGCGGTACTTCCCGCATGCGAGTGTGAGTATGACACAGTCGTGCGGAACGGCCTGTGCCAGCTCGGTGTAGTAGTTGCGGCCGGGTTTGGCTCCGTCGCATCCACCAATAAGGAAGAAGTGCTTGATGGCGCCGCTTTTCAGGGCCTCGACGACTTTGCCGGCCACGCTCAAGACGGCGTTGCGCGCGAAGCCGACCCGGATGGTTTTTTCTGGACCGTCTTCCTGAAAGCCCTCGGCCGCCTGTGCTGCCTCGATGACCGGCGTGAAATTGCGATCGGTGATATGCGTGACGCCAGGCCAGGCGACGAGGCCACTCGTGAATATCCGCGCCTTGTATGTATCCTTTGGCTTCTGGATGCAGTTGGTGGTCATAAGAATCGCGCCGGGGAAGTCGTCAAATTCCTTGCGCTGATCCTGCCACGCGCTGCCGTAGTTGCCCACGAGATGCTTGTATTTTTTCAAACCGGGATAGCCATGGGCCGGGAGCATTTCGCCGTGCGTGTATATATTAATCCCGGTGCCCTCGGTCTGCTTGAGCAACTCTTCGAGGTCCCTGAGGTCATGGCCGGAGACAGCAATTGCCTTGCCGCGGAGCGGTGTGATGCGGACCGGCGTCGGTACCGGGTGGCCATAGGTCGTCGTGTGGGCCGCGTCCAGAAGCTCCATCGCCCTGAGGTTGACCTCGCCGCATTTCAGGCACATGGTGAGCAGTTCGTCTGTGGTCGGAGCCTCCTTGGTCAGAAGGTTTAATGCCTGGTGGACGAAGGCATAAACGTTGTCATCTTCCTGGCCGAGTATCTGGGCATGATCGGCATAAGCGGCGGTGCCCTTGAGGCCCGAGGTCAGAAGTTCCTGGAGGCCGGCCACGTCCTCGCCGAGCGCGTCGATGCGTTTCTCGATGGTCACCTTTTCACCCTGCCTGATCAGGCCGTCCATGACGTCGGCCGGCGTCCAGGCGGCCGGCCCGTCGAGAATTTCTGTTGTGCGATTTGCCTTCTCGCAGGTCTCTTCGTAAAGAAGCCTTGCCCTATCTCGCACAGCGGCCGCCCTGATCAGGAGTTGGCGAAGACGCTCGGGGTCGAAGTTGACGTTCGTCACAGTCGAGAACAGCGCCTCGATCGTGAACACGTCAATCTCTCGATCTTTGGCACCGAGCTCGCGTGCTCGATGGGCATACATCGAGACTCCTTTGGTCGCGTGGACCAGCAGATCCTGGAGTGCGGCGGTCTCGGGGTCCTTCCCGCAAACGCCGTGAGCGGTACAGCCGGTTCCTTTGGCCGTTTGTTCACATTGATAGCAAAACATTTTCGTCTAACCCTCCTTTGCCAGAATCGGTCTTGGACATGATCGCTCTGCTTCCTTCGTATCTCTTTGCCTCCTTTCGCCATCGCTCTGGGGACTGGCCGTCTCGAGCAGATCGCCGCGAACCCCGATCTTGATCAGCGTCAGCGGGATCGCTTTGCCGGAATCTCTCAGCGCCAGTTTGACAATCTGCACCAGGGCGAAGCAACAAGGAACTTCCATAAACGCAACGTTTCTTGCCCGGATGTCGTTCTGGCGCAGTGGCCTCGCGCTCCTCGATGAGAATCGCGTCGCGAGGGCACTGGCCAAGACAGGCGCCAAGGCCGTCGCAATACGATTCGTTTACCAATCGCGCCTTGCCCTCGACGATTTGGATGGCCCCTTTGGGACAGGCGTCAACGCACAGGCCACACCCATCGCATTTCTCTTCATCTATTGTGACGATTTTCCTGCGTTTTGGCACGGCTGATCGAACCCCCTTCGGCCAGTTGGAACAGTGTTTTCGTGGCCATATGCTCGCGGAGTCGTTTGCTGACTTCAGGCAAGATTTCACCGAAGATGCATTGTTTGCGGTCACAGATCGGTGTGCCGAACAGACAGCGAGCTGAGGAGAGAGCACCCTCGATGGCCTCGTAGACATCCAGCAGAGTGATTTTCTTGGCCGGTTTTCCCAGTGTGAACCCACCCTTTGGCCCGCGGGTGGATCGGAGCAGGCCGACTCCGGCCAGGCGCTGGAGCACCTTGGCCAAGTGGGCCTCTGAGACATCAAGCGCGGAGGCAATGGTTTTTGCCGAAACGGGCCCATCGGTATTCTCGGCCACGAAGAGCATGGCGTGAAAGGCGATCGAGGCGGCTTCGGACAGTTTGAGAACAGTTGACATGGCTGGTTTCCTAATCAAGCATTCGAGTACCTAAATACCAGAATCTCCCGATCCGTCAAGCGAAAAATTCAACTTTTTTGGCTGTTCCGGATTTGCTGTGGGTAGCTCCTCTTGGAGCGCTTACAGGCCGAAGAGCGACCGTGCCCGCCGTATCCGCCGTACGGCGGACGCTCTTGCCGGACTCACCACTGCTGAGTGCCGTAGGCACGACCGACAATAGCCCGGTGCCTAAGCACCGGGAAGAGAGCGGTCCCGGTCGAACAGTGCTGAAGGTGCGACAGCCACCCACACCAGAACCGGAAGAGCCACTTTTTTGCCGCCTCAGACTGTCCGCCAGTCCTGCTTCAGGTGGGGAAGATGAAGATGTGGACTGCGGTGGACCAAGATCGGAAGCAGTGGTTGGCTGCTTCGGGCCGAAATTGTCGGAAAGCTGCCTTGCGGGGGCTTGCTAGCCGAAACGGTAGTGCTTGCGGACCTTTTGGGCGACGGACCAAACGCACTTGAGGCCCTTGGGGAAGACGACCAGGTCGCCCGCGGCGAAGTGAACGTCGCCCGTGTCCGTTTTCACCGTCACGTCGCCTTCGAGAATGTAGCAGGTTTCCGTCTCGTCATACTGCCAGTCGAATTCCGACGGATCGCACTCCCAGGTCGGCCAAGTGCGAACGGCCATCTGGTCGAGTTCCTCTTCGGTCGGTTTCCTCACGGTAATTTCCACTGGTTCTGCCTCCCGGGCGAAATCGTGGGACCCACAAGTGGTGCGCGACTGCCCGCGCGCGTCCACAACACTCGTCACCCTGACGCCGGTGGAGCATGTTGGATGGTAGCGCCAGGGGGATTTGAACCCCCGTTTTCGCCGTGAGAGGGCGACGTCCTGGACCGGGCTAGACGATGGCGCCACCTGGGACCGCGCACGCTGAAACACAGAGAAAGCCTCCTGCGCGCGAGGCGACTGTGACCCTTAGGGGAAAACCTGGCCGCCAGTCAACCCTTTTCCCTTTTGGCAAAAGAGGGTAGGGGAGTCGAGTTTGGGGTTGCATGTCGGAGCGGGACTTGCCAGTTGAGAGCCGGCCGGGTATGGCCAGCCACGCGGCACGTCCGCAAAACCACTTGGGCACAAGGAGGGAGCAATGCGAAAGAAACCTCGCCATCCAGTCATTTCGGGCCTCGTGTTTGGTCTGCTGGTGGGTGTCAGTTGGCTTTCGACGCGGGTCAACGCTGAACAGGTGACGCTCTATCGCGACACGTGGGGCGTGCCGCATGTCTATGCCGAAACCGACGCGGGAGCGGCATTTGGCATCGGCTATGCCCAGGCCGAGGATCTCCTCGAGCAACTGTTGCGCAACATCCGCGAAGCCGAGGGCACGATGGCCGAGGCGTTCGGGCCAAAGTATGTTGAGCAGGATTACCTTCGCCGGCTGGCGCAGCACCGCAAGGTATGCAGGGCAAAATATGACCAGCTGTCGGCCGAGGTGAGCCGCGCGCTCGAGGCCTTCCAGGCTGGGGTGAAGCTTTACATGGCGGAGCATCCCGAGCGGGTCCCCGACTGGGCGCCCGAGTTGCACCCTTCGCAGGCGATCGCGGTCGCCCGCTATGTCATCTTCCACTGGCCGCTGGGCACGGCAATGAGCGAGCTGGGGCAGCGCAAACAGGTCCAGTTCGACTTTTCGTCGAATCAGTGGGCGGTGCGTCCCGAGCGCACGGCCGATGGCGCGGCGATGCTTTGCATCGATCCACACATCGGCTGGAGCGGCGTTTTTCGTTTCTACGAGATGCGGCTCCACGGCGAGCGGCTGCACATTTCGGGTTTCGGCCCCGTCGGAACGCCGTTGATCGGCTTGGGCCACAACCGCCGTTTGGGCTGGGCGTTCACCACGGGCGGTCCCGATACGACCGATGTTTACGCCGAACAAATCAATCCCGATAATCCCAAGCAGTATCGCTACGATGGGCAGTGGCGCGACATTCGGACCGAAGAGGAAGAAATCCGTGTTCGCCAGCCCGACGGCTCGATTCGTACGATCGTGCGCGAGATCGAGTACACCCATCATGGGCCGATTGCCTTGCGCGAGGGCAATATCGCCTATGCGGTTGCCTGTCCCTATCTCGATCAGATTGACCTGCCGACCCAGCTGCACCGGATGTGTCTGGCGAGCAATCTCGAGCAGTTCAACGCCGCGCTTGGTATGTCTCAGATGATGGAGCAAAACTGCATGTACGCCGACGACCAGGGCAACATTCAGTATGTGCGCACAGGGCGGGTTCCCATTCGTCCGGGAGGCTATGACTGGCGACGGCCTGTGCCAGGCAACACGTCGAAGACCGCGTGGCTCGGCACTCACAGACAGCGAGACCTTGTGCAGCTGCTCAACCCGCCCACGGGTTACATGCAGAACTGCAACATCGGCCCCGATACAATGACGCGCAATTGCCCGATCCGGGCCTCTGACTATCGCACTTACATCTATGGCGCGCGGCCGGGACAGACAAACTCGCGCGGCAGACGCGCGGTCGAACTGCTCGACGCGGATGACGATCTGACGACCGAAGAGGCGATTGCCATTGTCAATGATACGCACGCCGATGCGGCCGAAGCGTGGCAGCGGGCGATCGCTCAGGCTGCCGAAACCTACCGCGATCAACCGCGCGTCCAGGCTCTGGCGCCGGCGTTGGCCATCCTGGCAAAGTGGAACGGCCACATGGACAAGGACAGTGTCGGTGCGACCCTCTTTCGCCTCCTGCACGACCAGCTTCGGCGGCGACGTGATGAGCGCATCAGTCGCGACGAGGTCGTCGCCGGCCGGCTCGACCGCGACCAGCAGCGCACTGTGCTTGAAGCGCTCGAGGGGGCCGTCGGGCTTTTGCAGAAGGAATACGGACGCATCGAGGTGCCCTGGGGCGAGATTCACCGGGTCACGCGCGGCGACGAGGATTTCGCCTGCAGCGGGGGCGACGGGGGCAGCGGGATGACCTTGCGTGCGGTCGGTGCCGACCGGGGCGGTAAGAAGTTTGTCGGCCGAAGCGGCCAATCGTGCACGCAACTTGTGGTCTTCAGGAAGACGGGTGCGGAGTCGTGGAGTGTGACGCCGTGGGGCCAGAGTGACGACCCGAAGTCGGCGCACTATGCCGATCAGGCCGAGAAACTGTTCTCCAATTCACGGCTGAAACCGACCTGGTTCAACAAGGCCGATCTTCTGGCCGGTAATGTCGAGTCGAAGAAAGTTTTGACCTACGAGCCGTAGGTGCCAGCGAAAGCACTTCGCTAGCGTCCTGCCAAATCAGCGACCAAGTGCTCGGTTTGCTCGATGACGATCCGCTCCATCGCCGGGCTCATCGACATGTGCGGCTCGTAGTAAGTCATACGAAAATCGCACTCGGGCACGATGTAGCCCAGCTCGTCCTCGCCTAAGCCGATGACAATCTTGTACTTGCCCGGCAGGATCGTATTCAGCGGCTTGAGGACGACATAGTTCTCGGAGTGAGTCGGTCCCTGGTTGGGATCGAATCCCGCGGGCAGGCCGATCTCGAGCTCGGGGTTGAGCTCGCCGGGAACCGTCAGGAAGTCGATCGGTCCCACGCGCAGCAGCGTCATTCGCGTTTTGACCTGGATCGGCCCGGCGAGATCCGCCGTTGGTTTGCCATCTGTGTCATAGATGGCTCGACGGACGAGTCCGACTATCATGGAGTGGGCGAGTCGTTCATTCTTTGGTTCCACGAAGAACTCGCGCGTGGCGAAACGGACATCGGGCGAGACGAGTTCTTCGCCCGACCTGGCCAAGATTTTCTCGGCGCGCTCGGCCAGAAGCCAACCGATTCGCGCAGCCCGTTCGGCGCTGTCGCGCGGGAGATCGCGGCCATCGGCATCCTTGAGAAGTCCCTGGGTTGGCTGCTGCTGCGTGCCGAGCGAGCTGTTGATGTAGACGCACGTGCCGCCCCAGTCGCGTTCGAGCTTGGCGATTGTTGCCGCGCAGAAGTCGGGGCTGAGCGAGTTGTTCTTGCCGCTCATCGTTTCGGGGTGGGCCGACCAGACGACGACGCTGCCAAGCGTGCGTTTGCCATCATTGCTCACAGCGCGGATGACCTGGCAGAGATCGTCGGTGATCCGGGGTTGGCGGTCATCCTGGTGCAGGTCGGCCACCGGTGCCTCCGCCACGGTCAGCCTGGCGGGGGCGAGCTGAGCGACGGCGTCGGCGACGGCGCGGGCGCCTTGCTCGCAGACAAACTCAATGTACGCGGGATCAGCGCCGGAAACGCCCCTCGGTCCCCAGAGGCCGATGGTGTCGGGACCGTCGTGCGTGTGAGTGCAAGCGACGACAAGGCAGTCGATGCCCAACGCGGCAGGCAGTTTCTGGCGCAGCCGGTCGCAATCGTGATTCATCAGGCCGATCAGATCGAGAACCACGATGCCCACGCGTGTCGCGCCGCGATCGAATACGACGGCGCGCGCCCAGAGCGGATCGCGAACCGAATTGGCCGGACGCGGTTCGCCCCGACCGGCAATGAAGATGGCATCGAACCGGCCGTTGCCGTTGGCGTCCACGAACTTCTCCGGCCCGCCGTTCGGGTCGTTCATGTCGCCGTTGAAAAGGAAATTGTTGTTCGTGTCCGTGAAGGTTTCGGTGATCTTTGGCGTGATGGACGCCTTGCCGAAGCCAACACGGAAATCGCCTGCCGACTCGCCGCTGGCGCTTCCTCGCGCGACAAGTAAAACCAGAGAAGCCGAGAGGATTGTAGTGAGGTGTCGCATATCTGCCTCCTATGTTTGCGAGAGTGCAGCCGCCAATGGGCCGCGAAAAATGAATTGCGTTTTTGCGCTTCGACGCGATCTTGCACGAGCAAGATGCCCGTGTCGCCGCCAGCCGGTTCGTGTCGGCCAAGCAGCAAGTGGCGGAACTATCTTCCCCAAAGGCCATTGTGTCCAGAAGTAATTGCGACGCCCCCTTGTGCAGCGGCTTTCGCGCGATAGGATCGGTCACGGGACTGTGGATCGACGCCGAAACGGCCGTTTCTTCAACAACCGATGGTCCTATTTTTGGATTGCATCTCGAAGGCCGCGCAAGTACCGTTCGCCACCGTCAGGGGTAGAGACATCATCGCAGTTGAGACAAAGCAAACTGGGTCAGGGACGCGGGGACTTCGACTCTTGCGCTGAGTTCATATTCCCGGCGGTCGGTTGGGGAGGAAGGGCGCGCTTCAGCCTCGGGTTTGGATGAGTGAGGTAACGACAGTGGACGGCGACATGTACCTGGGGCTCGACGTCGGCTCGGTCAGCGTCAAGGCCGTCCTTTGCGACAGCGCGGGCGAAATCCTCGAGCATCACTACCAGCGCCATAACGGCCTTCCCTACGAGACCATGCTTCGGCTGTTGCGCGATCTGTTCGGGCGGATCGCGCCCGAGCGGTCATTTCGTCAACGAGATTGTTGCCCAGAGCCGAGCCGTCATGGTTCGGACGCCCCATGTTCGCACTGTCATCGAAATGGGGGGACAAGACTCGAAGTTGTTGCTTTTCGAGCAGGAGCGGCGCACGGGGCGGCCCGTCCTTTGCGACTTCTCGATGAACGCGCTCTGCGCCGCCGGCACCGGTTCGTTTCTCGACCAGCAAGCCAGCCGGCTGGGTGTCGCGATCGAGGGAGAATTCGGCCGACTCGCCCTGCAATGCGAACGCCCGCCCCACATGGCGGGCCGCTGCAGTGTCTTCGCCAAGTCGGACATGATCCATCTTCAACAAACGGCCACGCCCGTCCAGGACATCGTGGCGGGTCTGGTTCGACTGTCGGCCAGGGAAAGTCATTCAAGGCACCGGTGAGCTTTCAGGGTGGTGTGGCCTCAAACGCCGGCATGCGCCGGGCTTTCGAAGAGGTGCTCGAGCTTGGACGCGGCGAGTTGGTCGTAGATCAGTATCACCTTGTCATGGGAGCGTTGGGGGTTGCCCGTGTCTTGATAGACGAACCCGCCGTGCGGCGCGAGACAGCGCCTTGCAACCTCGGGGCGCTCGAGGCCCATATCAAGTCGCAGACGACCGAGGTCTCCGATCTCGAACCTCTCGCGGGTGCGCTGGAGCAAGAGGCGGAAGGCGAGAGGCAAGAGGCCAGAGGCCAGAGGCAAGAGGCAGCGGCTGAGAAGCTGGATGTATACTTGGGCATCGATGTCGGCTCGGTCAGCACCAACGTCGCTCTGATCGATAGCGAAGGGCGTCTGATTGCAAAGCGCTATCTGGCGACCGCGGGCAGACCGATCGAGGCGGTCCGTCGCGGCATCGAAGAGATTTACCACGAGGTGGGCGATCGGGTCATTGTACGCGGCTGCGGGACAACCGGTTCGGGCCGCTACCTGATCGGCGATCTGGTCGGCGCCGATGTGATCCGCAACGAGATCACGGCTCAGGCGACCGCCGCGATCGCGATTGACCCGAGCGTGGATACGATTTTCGAGATCGGCGGGCAAGACTCGAAATACGTCAGCATCAACGACGGGGCGGTCTGCGACTTCGAGATGAACAAGGTATGCGCGGCTGGCACCGGCTCGTTTCTCGAGGAGCAGGCCGAACGGCTGGGTTTGAACATTGAGGAGGAGTTCGCCGAACGCGCGCTTCAGTCGCGCAGTCCCGTTGCTCTTGGCGACCGTTGCACGGTTTTCATGGAATCGGATCTGCTCCACCACCAGCACGCCGGGGCAGGCAAAGAGGACCTGGTTGCGGGGCTGGCCTATTCGATCGTTTACAACTATCTGAACCGAGTTGTCGGGGATGGGCGGATTGGCGAGCGGATCTTCTTCCAGGGCGGAACGGCGTTCAACCGCGCCGTTGTTGCCGCGTTCAACCGGGTTTTGGGCAAGGTGGTGGTCGTGCCGCCCCACCACGAAGTCACCGGCGCGATCGGCGTTGCTCGTTTGGCGCGCGACCATATGTTGCAGTTCCAAGATCCACGTTCCAGGTTTAAGGGGTTTGATTGGAGCCGCCGCCGTTACGAGATCGGGACATTCACGTGCAACAAGTGCCCCAATTCGTGCGAGATTCGGCGCGTTCAAGTCGAAAACGACCGCCCCCTCTATTACGGAAGCCGCTGCGAGCGTTTTGAGGTGGATCGCGGCCACCGCGGCGAGCACCTGCCCGATCTGTTCGCCGAACGGGCGCGCGCGTTGCACGCCTGGATGGAGGACGACGACTTCCCGTCACGTGGGGCTGGCGGGCCTTCGGCTAGGGCTGGCGCGCCTTCGGCGCTTAGGCCGAAGGGGCGGGTTGGCATCCCCATGACGCTGCTCTTCCACGAGTTCCTGCCGATGTGGGGCACGTTTTTCCGCGCGCTGGGTTTCGAGGTTGTCCTATCGGGCGATACGACAAAGGCGATCATAAACGAGGGGATCGAACAGGTTGTCACGGAAGTTTGCTACCCGGTCAAGGTCGCCCACGGCCATGTCGCCGCCCTGGCAAGAGATGAGGTGGATTTCATCTTCCTACCCAGTGTCATCAATGCTATGACACCCGACCACGGCCCGCGCGATCCGTGGAGTTTCAACTGCCCGCTTGTGCAGGCTATTCCGTACACGGTTCAGACCGCCGACGAAGTGAGCGAGCACTCTGAGCTGATTTTCAGCCCAGTCCTTTACATGCAGTCGTCGCCACGCAGCGTATTCCAGTCGCTGGCGCGCCATCGTTCGGTGTTGCGCAGTAGTCGGCGCGAAATCTGGCGGGCACTCAAGCGGGGCTATGAGGCACAAGAACGGTTTGGGCAATGGCTGGTTGAGCGTGGGCGCCAGGCGCTCGACGCTCTGGCTGCTGACGAGAAGGCCCTGGTCATCGTCAGCCGCCCATACAACGGCTGTGATGCGGGCGTAAACCTCAGCGTTCCCAAGCATCTTCGGGCACTCGGCGTGCTGGCGATTCCCATGGACATGCTCGCACTCGACCCGGTGCCGGTGCCGTCCGACTGGCGCCACATCTATTGGCGCTATGGTCAGAGGATCATCAAGGCGGCGGAGCTGGTCCGACGCGATCCGCGGCTGTTTCCGGTCTATATCACGAATTTCAGCTGCGGTCCCGACTCCTTCCTGTTGAACTTTTTCGATCGCGCCTTGGACGGCAAGCCCTATCTCCAGATCGAGATAGACGAGCACAGCGCCGACGCTGGCGTTGTCACGCGTTGCGAAGCCTTTCTTGATACGCTGGCCAATTATCGACCTTCGGCACCCGGCGAGCGGGAGCCAGCGCCCTTCGGTTCTTACCTCCACAGCTACACCGATGGCCGCAGAATCTATGTGCCGGACATGGCATCGCAAGCTTACGCGGTCGCGGCGGCCATGCGATCGGTCGGCGTGGATGCTGAGGTCATGGCGGAATCGAACAACGAGTCGCTCGCACTGGGGCGCAAGTACACGTCGGGCAAGGAGTGCTATCCGGCTCTCCTTACGGCCGGCGATATGATCCGTCAAAGCCGCCGCAGCGATTTCGATCCCGCGCGGGCGGCATTTTTCATGGGCGCGGCCGATGGCCCGTGCCGGTTCGGTCAATACAGCACGCTGCATCGACTGGTTCTCGATGAGATCGGCCTTCGCGACGTCCCGCTCTACGTTGTTGATCAGGACGAGGACTTCCGCCAGGACATTCAGCTCGCCGGCGGTCAGCAGTTTGAGCGGCGCGCCTGGATCGGCATTTGTGCGGTCGACGCTCTTGAGCGGCTCTTGCTCTCGACCCGGCCCTACGAGGTGCGTCAGGGCGAGACCGACCGGTGGTTTGCCCGCTCGGTGCACGCCGTCTGCGAAGCGATTGCGTCGGGTCGCTCGGCGGATCCAGCCCTTCGTCAGGCACGCCGAGAACATGAGCGGATTGAAACGCACCAACGCGGCTCGCGCCCCCTGATCGGTGTGGTCGGCGAGATCTACGTTCGCGCGAATCGCTTTGCCAACGATTACGTGATCGAGCGCATCGAGCGTCTGGGCGGCGAGGTCGTCATTCCTCCGATGGCAGAATGGTTGCACTATTCGCGCGATATGCGATCGCGGCGGAAATGGTGGCGGCGCGATTTCGGCGCGCTGCTGGGCAATGTCGTGCGCGGCAAGTTCCAGATCGCTCTCGAGCGTCACGTCTACGGCCAGCTCGGTCTCGAACCCGATCCCCCGGTTGCCAATACGCTCGATCTGGCGCGCCCTTACCTGGACTCCAGCTTCGAGGGCGAGGCGATTCTCACACTGGGCAAGAGCGTCGAGCTGATCCGCGATCGCAATGCCGCGGGAATCGTCAATACGATGCCGTTCACCTGCATGCCGGGCACGATTGTCACGGCTTTGATGAAACGCGTGCGTGAGGATTATCGGGGCATTCCGGTATTGACGATGATCTATCCCGGCCAGCAAACCCTCGCCAACCGCATCCGGCTCGAAGCGTTCATGTATCAAGCCCGCCGCTTCCGTGGTGCAGAACATTGA
>SMTZ1_10008326_pt1 | contig 14853 bp, 12 predicted proteins | sample DeeMarSWOR136_30_FD_25667 | JGI IMG/M metagenome (IMG submission 25667)
AAAGTTTCAATTTCGGGGTTGGTGCTCATTCTGTGTTCAATTTGACTGAGCATGGCTAGTTGCTGACTTCGCAGATTGATTCCTTTTGGAGGCATCTTCGTCTCCATGTCCCAATGGATGACGGAATCAATTGTCTCAAGAATCGTTATCTCTTTAGCCTTCGCCATCAGTTTATCATAACTAGATGTTAACGCCTCTTTTATTATTGTCATGTTAATCGCAGTAGACCGGTAACTTTCTTCGACAATATATGATTTACGTGCACTTTCTAAACACGCACAACCATTGTTATTCGCGGGGAACTTCATGCCGAAGTGATCGCATCCACTTGCTTCTTTGGCTCATGTATGAGAAACAAGGTTATGAGAAGCGTTGCAATGATCGATCCAAGGGTTACGTAAAAGGGTAGCTGAGGGTTGAAACTTACATAGAAGTAGTTACCTAGCAACATGCCGATGCCCATCGCAATGTAGCCAATGAAGTTGATGAACCCGTTTACTTTTCCCCTGTTCTCTGGCTGTACAAGATCGGTTAAGAATGCCGTCGCAGCAGACATCGCCAGCAATTGAGCAATTCCGAAAAGGGCCATCGAAATCATTACGGTTAAGAGGTTTGCAGTGACAAAGATCAGTATAGCTACGCCGAATACAGATAAACCTAGAATTAGTGGAATTTTTCTTCCGATCTTGTCGATCATCTTGCCGATTGGGATAGAAGCTATGATCATGGTCAAAAAGAGCGGGATGAATACAAGCCACTACTGCTCTTCGGGTATTAGAAGCACATCTCTTGCGTAGAGGGCATTGATTACTTGAGTAAGTGACCATCCGAACATAATGAGAGTCTGGCCGAGGAACAGCCAAAACATTGACCGTGGCAGTGCTTTCCAGACGTTGACGCTCTCTTTGAAGGCTTTTGGGTACGAAGAGATGAGATAGCGGAAGCGAATTGGCTCTGCTTTCGTAATTGTTTCTTTCAATCTAAGCCGCCATACTGCTGCGGTGAGATACAGAGCTGTCATAATCAGGTATATGATTCTCATACTTGTAACCAGTCCAAATTGCAGCAACAAAAAACCAGCGATTGCAGGACCCGGAGTGTTAACGGTGCCGCGGATAAGCTCTGTGATTGAAGAACCCATGCCTCTGCGCTCTGGAGGAAGCGAATCTTGGAACATTGCGAACAATGCAGGCTGATAAATTAGAAAGAGATTACTGATGATGGACCCCAACAGAATGAAATGCTAGGTCGGGGCAAGTGCAAAAAGCAGGGTTGACAAGGCCATGCCAAACGTCATGGTGGTTATAAGCCAACGCCTTCCGTATTTGTCTGCAAGGTAGCCGCCTGGAAAAGCTACGACCGCCATTGCAAGGAAACTGGCAAAGCCTATGATCCCTAGGGTCACACCAGTTCCACCTAGAGCTTGGACGTAATACTGAAAGTTCGGAGTAGGCATTTCCATAGCTAGATCTATTAATATCCAGCTCACGATAAGGACTCGATAGTTCCCTGTGATGAAAGAGAACTCTCGCCTAAGAACGTTCATCAGTCCTATGAGCTTCCGCTTAAGAATGCTCTTCAGTCTCATAAACTTCACTTTTTCCTTGAACCATTAACGCTTGCTAATATAAGGCTTGCATGCATGCACGCAGAAACAAGTATCTCAAGATTATTTCCTAAATTGAATGATAACCTACCTATCATTACATTCACTTAGAATCAGTTTATTGGTAGACATACGTGCGCGAGAGCATCGGGTTACATGTCTACTTGTGTAGGTGGCATGCTACCCAATGTCCTTTTCCAACATCGATTAGTGCAGGTTCTTCTCTAGGACAAATTTCCATAGCAACCGGGCATCCTGGCACCGCATCGATCAAAGCTTTAGTGTATGGATGCAAGGATTCGTAGACGATTTCTTCCACTGGTCCCATCTCTACTATTTGGCCTAAGTACATGATGGCGATCCGGTCACACATGTGTCGGGCTAACGCTAAGTCATGAGTTATGTACAAAAAGGAAACGTTAAATTTCTCCGCCAAATCGAGCATTAAGTTCAAAATATCTGCTCTAATTGAAACGTCTAACATGGACACGGGTTCATCGGCAATTATGAAGTCAGGATTAAGTATGAAGGCTCGTGCAATAGAAATTCTTTGTCTCTGTCCTCCACTTAGTTCATGAGGGAACCTAAGAATGAATTCTTCAGGAGGCATCAAATCCACGGTTTCTAAGATTTCGTTTACTCTGGCTTTTATTTCAGCCTCAGTTTTCATTACGTTCTGAACTCTCAAGGGTTCAGAAAGGATGTCATTAATAGTCATTCTTGGATTCAAAGATTCATATGGGTCTTGGAATATAAGTTGCATCTTGCGGCGTAGCTGTTTCGTCTCTTTTTCCGAAAGGGTTGTGATGTCTTCATCTTTAAAGTGTATGGTGCCGCTGGTTGGTTCAATAAGTTTGAGCAAAAGTCTTCCGGTTGTCGTTTTTCCGCTGCCACTTTCTCCAGCAAGGCCGAAAACTTCTCCCTTCTTTATTTCGAAGCTGATTTTGTCCACAGCGTGTACAAACGATTGTTCCCTCAAGAGAAGGGTTTGAAGAAATCCTTGTCTCACGGGAAACCACTTTTTCAAATCTTTGACTTCTACTGCTATGTCTTCAGCCATTGCAATCAGCTCGTTTTACCCATTTTAACAAGATGACAAGCTACAAAGTGGTCTTGGGCTAGTTTAAGCGATTCAGGGTCCTGTTTTTTGCATATGTCCATTGTGTGTGGGCATCTTGGGTGGAATCTACAACCGGTAGGGGGTTTCAATAGGTCTGGTGGAGAACCATGGATAGAGGACATGCGCCTCTTGGCTGCTTTGATGCTGGGAAAGGCGCCTATTAGACCCTGCGTGTACGGATGTAATGGTTTTTTGAATATAGTCACGATATCTCCTTGTTCCACGATCTTTCCGGCGTACATAATAGCGACTTTTTCACAGGTCTCGGTTATTATTGACAGGTCGTGAGTAATCAATATCATTCCTAAATTCAGTTTGTCCTTTAATTCGCTCATGAGCTTCAGCACCTGCGCTTGCACAATGACGTCCAGAGCCGTTCCCGGCTCATCCGCGATCAAAAGTCCTGGATTACAAGCCAAAGCCATAGCGATTAACCCGCGTTGCCTCATTCCTCCACTGTATTCGTGGGGAAAATGCTTTGCTCTTGAAGGTTCAAGTCCCACGGTTTCAAACAGTTTTTCTGTTCTTTCCCAAGCTTGTTTTTTCTTCACCTTTGGTTCATGAAGCCTAATGGCCTCGACAATTTGGTCCCCAACTTTGAAGAGAGGGTTAAGGGCATTCATGGCTCCTTGGAATACTATAGATATTCCCTTCCACCGTACCGCTCTCATCTGTTTGTCCTTGAGGTTGACAAGGTCTTCTCCTCTGAAGAGGACTTTTCCTCCAACTATCTTGCCGCCGGTAGGAAGAATTCTTAGAACCGATAGGGCGACTGTTGTTTTGCCGCATCCAGACTCTCCGGCTAGTCCCAATGCTTCTCCTTTCTTCACTTGAAAGCTGACTCCGTCCACGGCTTTTACGGGTCCCCTAACCGTATGATAGTAGGTCCGTAAGTCTTGTACTTCTAATAGTGCCATCTCATTCCCCTGTTCTCTTGACGGTTCTTAAAGAGCTGTATGCAAATATAAAAATTTTCTTATGTAAATCGCGATTTTGGAAGGAAAAGACAAAAATCTGAAGAATGACCAAAATCTATTCCAAATACGCTGAGAAAATCTGCGCTTACGATATTGACAAGTTAAGAGAAGAAAATTATGGAAGTGGAGAAGGAGGCGACTTTTTTGCTTAATGTCATTATCAAAAATGGGCGTCTCGTCGACGGAACAGGCAATCCGTGGTTTGAGGCAGACATCGGCATTAAGAACGGCAAAGTATTGGAAATCGGTGACTTAGGTTCTGAAGACGCTAGCAGAGTAATAAATGCAAAGGGGTTAGTTGTGAGTCCCGGTTTCATTGATATACATTCTCACTCGGAATATTCGCTGTTGGCAAATTCCAAAGCTGAAAGCAAGATAAGACAGGGCGTAACGACTGAGGTAAACGGCAACTGCGGTGATTCTCCGGCACCGATAGAAGGGATGACAGCAGAAGCCGCTGAAGAAGCGAAAGAGTACAATTTGGATGTGGATTGGTCAACGCTGGACGAATATTTAGATAGACTGGAAAACCAGGGAATCGCATTAAACGCTGCCCAGCTTATCGGTCATGGAACAATAAGAACAGCTGTGATGAGATATGAGAACAGACCGCCAACCCCTGAAGAGCTTACTAGAATGAAGGAGTTAGTTGCTCAGGCGATGGAGGATGGAGCCTTTGGCATGTCGACCGGACTATTTTACTTACCCGGTTGCTTCGCCGATACTGAAGAGGTAATAGCACTCTGCAAGATTGTAGCCAAATATGGCGGAATCTATACAAGTCACATAAGAGGCGAAGGAGATCCGTTGATTGAAGCAGTGGCAGAGGCCATAGAGATCGGTGAAAAAGCAAACATACCTGTCGAGATATCGCCGCATCATAAGGCGTGTGGCATTGAAAACTGGGGAAAAGTCAAAAAGACACTGAGAATGATGCAGGAAGCTAGATCTCGGGACATGGATGTTACCTGTGATGTCTATCCATATACCGCTTGTGGTACAGACCTGGTTTCAATGATTCCCAACTGGGCGCATGAAGGTGGCATCGGCAAACTACGTGAGAGATTGAATGATCTGAGGATTCGTGAGAGGATTAAGAAAGAGATGTTGAAGGGTCTCTCCGGCTGGGAGAGCAGTGTAAAGCAGTCAGGATGGAGAAAGATAAGGGTGATCGGTTGGAAGGAGCATAAAGAGTTTGAGGGAAAAACAATTGCTGAAATCGCTGAGTTGAAAGGTGTTGACCCGTTCGACTTAACGTTTAACCTCATAATGAAGAAGGAGAATCCAGAATTGATAGAGTTGGCAATGAGAGAAGAAGATGTCTGTACCGTAATAAATCATCCGCTATCAATGGTAGGGTCTGACGGTTGGGCGCTTGCCCCACATGGGGTTTTGGGTGAAAGCAAAACTCATCCAAGATCGTATGGAACCTATCCGAGGATATTGGGGAAGTATGTCAGGGAAGAGGAAGTTCTGTCCATTGAAGATGCCATTAGAAAGATGACTTCATTACCCGCTCAAAAGCTTGGTTTGAGAGATAGGGGAATACTTAGAAAGGAGATGTGGGCTGACGTGGTTGTGTTTGATCCAAGCAGGGTGGTGGATGAAGCTACGTACGAAGATCCTCATAGGTACCCTGAAGGAATTGATTATGTGCTTGTAAATGGCAATATGGTGGTGGATAAAGGGAAACACACTGGTACTCTGCCGGGTAAAGTGTTACGCCTTTCAAGCAGGAAGACGTGATGATCCGTTCTCAGTGTGATTGGCAAATTGAATGGCGGCACTATGCGAGAAACTGAGTTAGTATCGTTTTCTGAGTTTTGGGTTCAGTACTTCGTCAAGGGCATATCCAAGAAGAATGAATGAGAGGGAGATTAATGCTATGGCTATGCCTGGTGGGACAATCCACCACCACATTCTGATTCCTAAAGCTGAATTCTGGGCGTCGTGAAGCATTCTTCCCCAAGTCATTATTGTTGGATCGTAAAGGCCCAGCCAGCTTAGCCATGCTTCTGATACAATGGCATAAGGAACAGCGGTTGCCAGTGTGACGTAGACTAGAGACATCACGTTTGGCGTGATATGTCTTATTATAATGCGGAACTTGCTGGCTCCAATGGCTTTAGCTGCTTCGATGTATGGTCTTTCTCGGATGCTGAGTACCTGCGATCTTACAACTCTGGCAAACCCTGTCCATCCAATTGCGGAGATTAGTATTACGAGGTTCCATATTGATGGGCTTAAAACCGCCATCATCACGATGTACAACGGCGTATCTGGTATGACGAGCAACATATCTGTAAACCTCATTAAGATCTGGTCCACTAACTTGCCCATGTAGCCTGCAACCAAGCCGACAATTAATCCAATAGTTGTGGAAAAGATGGCGGAGAGGATACCGACGAGGAGTGATATTCTTGCTCCGTATAGAAGTTGTGTTAGTATGTCTCGTCCGTATTGGTCAGTTCCCAAAATGCCGAAGGCATTGCCGAAAGTTTGTATGTTGAAATTGTCAATGTAGACGGTTGCTTCAACGTTTTCTCCTGTCGGGCGCTGGGTGTCGTTGAACATTATCTCAATGCCATATCTGTAGTCGGCTGGTTCTGAGAACATCGTTTCTGCAGGGTATGCCCATTCATCCCCGAACTTCTCTTTCAACCAAGTTTTTTCAGCAAATGAACTTACCGTAGGATCAGGTAACGTCCACTCAGTTTCACTGGTATCAAACGTTTGATTCCACCAGTTGAGCCTTCTTTCACCACCATCTTTTTCGAGGATGACGGTGACTGTAACTGGTACGTCTTCCGAAGTCTCAACCCATACAGCTACTAGTCCATAGAATTGACGGGGCGGGGTCGAGTAGGGGTAACTAAACACTTTCGTCAGGTTGGCTGTGACCAGCCCGAAAGGATTTTCAGTTGTTATTCGATTAAACGATATTTCGAGGCATCCATCTTTCGTGTATCCACGGTCTGAGATAAATTGAGGGTTGGAAACACCACTTTGACCGATTGTTGATGTAGTGAAGTCCAGTCTTTCAAGGGAGCTCTCACTGTTGAAGTCAGGATCTATTATTGGCCAAACGTTCTCGGTTATTTCGCCATATAGGGGAATATACTTGAACCATACAGGCATAGTATATCTGGATGCTACTTGGGGTCGAGTAGGGTATGAGGGAATGGTTATTGGGCTGTAGGGAGTTATTAAAGGGGCAGCTAAGGCTAATATTATGAACGAAGCAAGAATTATTATCCCAAGCATTCCTCTTCTGTTACGCGTGAAGATTTCTATGAAATTCTTGAGCCTCTTGATCTCGAATTCAATCTTGGCTTTGCGAGTGCTCAACCATCTCACCCATACTTGACACGTGGATCTATCATTCCATACGCAATATCAGCTAAGAAATTGGCAACAATTACGCATAGGGCTATCACGAAAAAGATTGCTTGCAGAGCAGGATAGTCAAAATTTTCTATTGCATGCCAAATCCACATTCCGAGTCCCGGGTAAAAGAAAACTTGTTCTGTTATGATTGCTCCTGAAAGCATGAAGCCAAACACTATAGCAATATCCGTTATTATGGGTAGTGAAGCGTTTTTCAACGTATGCTTAAATAACACGGTTCTCTCTTTCAAGCCCTTCGCTCTAGCTGTAAGTACATAATCTTCCGTTATGCATTCCAGTATCGTAGCTCTTGCTAGCAGAACATAACTACCGTAGGAGAGGAGGAAAAGAGTAGTCCAAGGTAGGACAAGATGGTACAGTCGAGTTGCAAGGTCTTCCAATATAGTCTGAGGAGGATATAATAGCCAATGGTCGGGTATGGTGTGAGCGGCTGGGAACCATTCCAAAGTGCGGGAGAAGACTAATACGAGCATCATTGCTATCCAAAACACGGGTAGAGAATAGGTTATCAATGAAGTAAATACGGCTCCACTGTCAAAACGTCCACCTCTCTTATAAGCAGCTAAAGCTCCTAACACGATGCCGATTATTATGGCAATTATTTCAGGGGGAATGACCAACACAAGGGTGTTTTGTAGACGCAAACCTATTTCGTTGATAATGGGCTTCCTTGTGTAGTAGGAGTATCCGAACTGCCCAGTTAACATGTTGATGATGTACTTTACGTATTGCTCGTGTACCGGACGGTCTAGTCCAAATTGGCTTATTAGGGATGCGAGTACCTCTGGATTCCTTAGTTTCCCCGCATCGGCTATACGTAGCACAGGATCTCCCGGCATTAACATAAATATGAAGAAATTAACCGTGATCACAAAAAATACGAGGACAAATGAATAAACTATCCTTTTTAGGATGTATGTCCGCAGCCCCATAATTTCACTTTTCCTTTCGGTGAGCTTAAGTAAAAGATATATTTTAAGTTTTGCGCCAAGCAGTAACCCCTCAAAATTTTCCGTGATATCTGAAGGAAACTCTTAAATTGCTCAGGTCACTATGATTATACACCGAAAAAAAAGAAAAGGAAAGGAGAAGAAGACAAATGAACTTAAAACGAATAATGCTAACTATGACTTCGATTGCAATTTTAGTTTCGATGACTATTCTTATGATATCTCCAGTAATTTCATTTGACCCGCCTATAACACCGGCACCATCATCCTCGTATGAGCGATATGGACCTCGGGTTGACGACCTTATCTTCAGCGTATGGGGTGATTCGATAACAGAGTCTGACGCACTCCAGGCTGGAGACATTGATGTTATGGACTGGGCAACGCCAACTAGCAAGCTCGACCCCCTGGGGGACGATTGGCGTTGGGATCCTGAGGTCACCTTGGGCGACTACTCAGAGTGGGGTTGGTACGAATTCGATCTCAACTGCATGCAGTGGCCAACTGGGCACGGTGATATGGTGCCTCCAGGTTGGACGGGAAGCGAGCCCGCCGTGACTTCGGGTCACTATTGGTTTAACTCAACGTGCCAGAGATGTCTGGATGCCAGACAATTCAGAAGGGCTCTGGCCCACCTGACCGATAGGGGCGCTATGGTTGACAATATGGGAGGCTACGCAGAAGCCATGGACACATTCTGTTTCCCAGGTATCGCATCTTGGGAGAACCCGGCCGCACCAACATACGCGTACGATACTGGCTTGGCTGAGGCAGCACTTTTAGCAGGAGGCTTCTTTGACTGGGATGCAGACCTGGTCATGGAGTATTCACCTGGCCACGATGGCGTCATCATTGAAGAGCTGCCCACGCTAATGGGCTGGATTAGGTCTGACGATCCAGACAGAAGCTTCGCAGGCGAGTTACTACGGGACGAGCTTATCAAGTTAGGGATTCCTCAAGACTTTGTAATAAGTGACAGGTCAACATGCTACTACCACGCATGGACCACATATGACTACCACGTATACACTGGCGGATGGAGCTGGGGCAGAACACCGGACATGTATGTCGAATTATGGATGAGCGATAAAGATACTTACCCGAGCGGTAGTGCTGACAACTACAACCGCTACCACAGAGAATCATATGACGTCCAGGCTGCTGGTCTCAAGGGTGCAGTTACACCCGCGGCAGCTGAGGCTTACGCTGACGCCTGCCAACTGATATTACATGATGATGTTCCTTGCATACCATTGTACACCTATGCTAGTTATGTGGCACGCACAACGAACTACCAAGCTCACCCGGGAGAAGAGATATATGCGGGGCTTCCGTGGGATGGCGCTGTCAACGAACTGGGCTATTCCTTCTATACCAGTTGGAATCCCCTTAACATGCATCCCGAAGGTTTTGCAAAAGGTGGAACGTTGAGGCAGGGACTAATAGTTAACATTGAAAAGTGGAGTCCAATTCACGCAGAATGGTTCTATGACTGGCTTGTTCTACAACAGATATATGATTACTTGATGGAGTACCATCCGTTGGATGCTACCCAATTCGTACCTAGCTTGGCTAAGGACTTACCTGTGATATCATCATGGTCGTATGGCGCCGATGGCGGCAGCAAACTTCGCTTTGAGTTGCTTCCAGGCATTCTTTGGCATGACCCTGCAATGGGCGCGATGACAGTTGAAGACGTGGGTTTCAGTTTCAAATATTCGAGAGACCAAGTGTCTGTAGACCACTATTGGGCTGTAAAAGACTTCTACAATTACATTACTGCAGCTAATGGAACTGGATGGTGGGGAGCTGAATTGCCACCGAATACTATTGACCTCCTCTTTACCGTGGAAAGCTGGCTCGCATTAGATTGGGCTGCTGGCTGTCCAATTATTCCTAAAGCAATTTGGGAGGGTAAAGATGCTGGTTCTTGGAACCCAGAAGACTATGATAAAGTGATAGGCTCTGGACCCTTCATGTGCAAGAAGGACGGTGTTATAGGGAGACCCGATTATACCCTTGAATACGTACACTTGGAGGCTAACCCCAACTACTACCGAAAATACGTCTGGCCTGACACATGTGATACAGTTGGCGGTGTAGGTCGCGACGAAACCGTTAGGATAATCGACTTCATGACCGTGTCGTATCCAGGACACATCTTTACCTACGATCCTAGGCTGGAACCGTTGTATCCTGCATGGCCTGCCGGATGGATTGTGGGTGGAGATCAATTGTTGGACGTGGACAAAAACGGAGCAATAGACGTCGACGATCTTGTTGAAGTTGGCATACGCCTCGGACAGGCATGGCCACCAGAACACTACAAAATGATACCTCCAAGCTAGCATGGGGAAAACAAAATGAAAGGAAAACCTATAATTTGGACTTGGATCGTTGCGGTGCTCATAACATCATTAGCCATCACGGGGATAAGCGTATCCTCACCAGCGGTTGTTCTTGCCGTAGAACCTTCAACGAATACAGGATCAGTCGGCGGAAGCTTCACAGTTGACATAAACGTCTATGACGTAACAAACCTAGTCTCTTGGAACGTCTTGATGACCTTCGACGCAGACGTCATCAGTGTAACTGGTCTCACTCGAGGGCACTTCCTCGAGCTACCGCCCCCCGTCTGGACGATGTGGCAGCTAAAGGACATGACAGGTCAGCCATATGGGGTCATAAACAACACAATGGGCTACATAATAATCGGTGACACATTTATGCCACCGTTGCCCACAGTTGGAGTGAGTGGCACGGGAACTTTGTTCAGTATCACCTTCGACATCATAGCAGAAGGAGTGAGTCCCATACACTTCGAAGAGTCTTCGCTCTCTAAGATCATAAGTGGAACAAAAGTAGCAATAGACCACGAAGCAAATGACGGTAGCTTTGACAACCGAGTGGAAAATGCACTACCAATAGCTGTATTTACTTGTCCATTAATAGGAGTCGTAGGGATGCCATGTACATTTACATCCACGAGTAGTGATGACGGCTGGATAGTCAGCGAGGAATGGGACTTCGGCGATAGCGAAACCGCTACCGGCACGGTTGTAGAACACACCTACGCAATGGCAGGAACCTACACGGTTACCCTAACTGTTACTGACAACGATCTTGCAACAGACTTCGCAACATTTGACATCACGATTCAGACTTGGATGGAAGGAGGAGATATGCCCGATCTGATACCGTATTACGCAAAGCCCGAAAACCCAGAGTTGAATGAAGCTTTTGGTGATCGCCATCTGAATCTTCTAGGAAAGGTTGGAAATCCCACGGACGAAGACTGCGAAGTATACGTAAGGTTTCAGATTCTCAGCAAAGACGAGGTTAAACTGCTTGGATACCTCAACACCGACGTTCAAACCGTAGCACCTGGAGAACGCGCAACCCTATCAGCCGACTTTGACACAGCCGATAATCAGTGGCGAGCCTGGAGCGGCTCGCCAATGTGGGTCAGCTACGGCTACGTCCATTGGAGGATGCACAAATACATCGCCTTCGCAAGCTGCTATTCTCGCCCTGTTGGAACTGAAGATTGGACCAAGGGATACTCAATCGATTACCTCAGTTGGCACGTCAAGGCAGTAAGCCATGACATCGCTGTAGTTGACATGTCGGCCGACCCAACAACAGCTAGCCTTGGAGACGTCATAGATATCAGTGTGAACGTCACGAACGAAGGCGCAATGTCCGAAACCTTCACTGTTCCCATTACCTATGACGGCGTAACCCTCGAAGAGCACGAAGTCACTTTGGTACCCGGAGAATCGCAACTGTTAACAACCTCGTGGGACACAACTGGCGTCGACTTAGGTGTCTACATCGTGAAGGCGAGACTTCCGCTGCTGACATACGAAAAAGACACCACCGACCAAAGCGCCTACGTTGTAGTCTACGTTGTGCCGTAAACCCTAAATCAAAAACAACTTCCCCCATTTTTTTATTTGTCTAATACAAGTATCAAGAGCGAAATAGGGTTGCAGAGAAAAACAATTCTCACGACAAAAACGCTGTTCATTTCGTTCCTTCTGGTACTGACGATAATAAACCTCTCTTTCTGTAATGGAATCCAATGGTCACCCGACACAAGACTAACCTTCCAAGAAAATATAGATTGGTCGCCCTCGATCACTGCAACGAGCGACGGAAAGCTTTGGGTCGTCTGGCGCTCAGACAGGATGGGCGACTATGAAATCTTCTATAAAGTTTTTGACGGCTCTTGGTCAAATGAGACCCAATTGACCTTTGATCCAGGTTTTGATGATCACCCATGCGTTATGGAGGATAATGATGGTAATATCTGGGTTGTATGGGAATCTGACCGAGCCTATGAAAACCAAAATCTGTTTTGTAAAATCTTCAACGGAACCGGCTGGTCGGATCCAGTTCAACTAACAAACCACACACTGGGAGATGCCTACCCCTCGATTACACAAGCCAGCAATGGTACAATCTGGCTTTTCTGGACATCATTTAGAACCTTTCCCGGCGGAGAGTATGATGATGGTTACAACGAAGTCTTCTACAAAACTCACAATGGTTCCACTTGGTCAGATCCCATTCAACTAACCAACGATACCAATAAACCTGACATGGACCCATCAGTCGTGGCAGCTGCGGATGGTAACATCTGGGTTGTTTGGGCCAAGAAAAACATACTGTATTACAAAGTTCACTACGGAACCGCTTGGGGATATGATTCAATATTGGTTTGGGACCCAAGTCACAACTGGCATCCATCCATTACACAAGCTATTGATGGGAAGATATGGGTCGCTTGGGACTCAGACAGAGGATCCAAGATTACCAACATTTATTACAAGATTTTTGATGGTTCCACATGGACCGCTGACACAAAATTAACTACATATGTTCTGGCTGACGACTACCCCTCAATTGCACAAGACAAAAACGGAACAATCTGGATAGTGTGGTCTACGGTAAGGTTTGTAAACTTCGACCTCTACTACACGATAAACTCTCACGACATCGCAATAACCGACGTTACACCACAAGCATCCACAGTGACACGTGGCGAAACTCTCGCGATCGACGTCACTGCTTTGAACCAAGGAACAGAGAATGAAACTTTTGAAGTCCAATGCTATGCCAATTCCATCCTCGCGGGAACCCAAATAATCTCTCTAACTCCAGGGCAATCCGACACATTAACCATTCAATGGAACACCACTGGAGTGACTCGCAAATCTTACGTTATAAGCGCTACTGCTGGCGCGGTTCCAGGAGAGGTTAACCTGGACGACAACTCCTTAACTGATGGTTCAGTTCAAGTTGAGATCCTAGGCGATGTATGTGGCGTGTATGATGGAGTTCTGATGCCCATTCCTGATGGCGCTGTTAGGATAATCGACTTCATGGAAGTGTCCTTAAACATCTTTACATACGATCCGAACCAATACCCGGATCTTCCTCCTTGGGATCCCGTTTGGGGACCAGTCTGCGACGTGGACAAAAACGGTGCCATAGACATAGACGACCTTATCATGGTTGGTCTTCACATCGGAGAAACATAACCGCGAAAGTGGATCCAAACTTTTAAAGACCCACAAGAGTCTCTAAAATGGTCTTAGTGATTAACCTGCTACAGACAAAAGAAGCTAATTCGCCTAGAATTCGAAAGCATAAGCATATGAAACGTAAAGCGATATCTTGATAAACCACGTTTACAATAATAATATGTCACATGTGAGAGAGGGAGAATAGATGAAAGTAAATCACGGGTGGATCTTTCTAATGATTATTGCCACATTGACCATTGCAATGGCTGGAGTCGGACAGAGTTCAACAGCAATAATGACTTTAGATCCGTCAGAAGTGAAGGACATAGACCCCGGTGGAACCTTCAATGTCGATGTAACCGTAGCCGATGTCAGTAACCTTTTTGGTTGGCAGTTTCTGATAAGATTTGATTCTAGAGTTCTGCGCGTTGACAACGTGACTGAGGGTCAGTTTCTAGGTTCCACTGGTGAAGAGACGCTTTTTGTTGGTCCGACGATAGACAATGACAAAGGCTTTGTAATCGCAGGCGCCACTTTCTTGCCTACAGTCTCATGGCCAGAGGAGGGAGTAACTGGCAATGGAGTTTTGGCCACAATTACCTTCGGCGTTACGGGTCGGGGCACAACAACCCTAAGATTTGACAAGGATAAGTCAAAGCTAACCACAGTCATACTTGAAAATAAGGTAGGAATAGACTACGAAGAAACCAATGGTGCCTTCAGCAACGGCACGCCAGAAATTCTTTCGGTGTCACTTATCATCGCTATCGTGGTTGCAGTTGCAGTCTGTAGCGTTGGAGCGTTCTACTTAATTAGAAGAAGGAGAACTTAGGTAGGAGTCGTTTCTTCCACCCTATTACTTTTTTGTGATTGCCAACATGTTTGAAGAAGCTGGGTTTCGCAAGCAAGTCATCGATGGTTAGAAGCTGGGATGTTTCACTGGTTTATACGTTCCAAATATTGGAGTAAAAACTCTTAAGCATGTATTACGATAATAATTAGGGCGAGAGAGGAGCGGGTGAAAGTGAGAGGAAACGCCCGATTCATGTTTTTGGCGATTCTTATTCTCAACTTAGCAATTGCCTGCGTTGTCATGGTCTTCCCTCAGGGCACCGCCGACGTTACCATACAACCAGCCAGAGTGGAGGACATATGGCCTGGCGAATCCTTCACCGTCGACATAACAGTCACAGGCGCCGAGGACATTCAGGGCTGGGAAGCTAACATCACCTTTGATCCTACCGTCTTAGAGGTGGTTAAC
>SMTZ1_10021351_pt1 | contig 14853 bp, 14 predicted proteins | sample DeeMarSWOR136_30_FD_25667 | JGI IMG/M metagenome (IMG submission 25667)
AGAATCTCGAGAGGAGACAAAACTAAAATTGGGACGGATGGAAGCCCGCAACCTCCTCGTCTTTTCCATTCCCCTCGACCTCAATCGAGTCTCAGTAGAAGACCTTTGCCTAATCCCAGGAATCGGAGAATCCTTGGCCCGAGAGATCGTAACCTATCGAGAAAGAAGAAAGGGATTGCGCTCCGTTCAAGAATTGAGAAATGTGAAAGGAATCGGCAAAAAGAAATGGAAGGATATTAAACCTTTTTTCACTGTAAAACCTTAAATCCTCCCCTCCTCTTTTAAAAAGCCGACTTCCTCCTTTATCACCACCCCTTGAACCCTCAACCCTGTCATTTTTAACTAATCACTCCTACTGAATAATTCAATAAAATTACACATCCTTTCAATTTTTATGTTAAAATCTGATTCAATTTTTCATTTTCAGGGAGAAAAAAATGGAAAAACAATTCATTTTCTCTAAGAAATACAAATACATTTTAATAGGGATCCTGGTTTTGCTTGGTCTATACCTGTCCAGTCTATACAATTACCTCCTTTTTCACAGCCTCGCGGAAATATTCTCAATTGTCATCGGCTTCGGCATCTTCATGGTGGCCTGGAATTCCCGCCGATTTCTCGACAACAATTACCTTCTCTTCATAGGAATTGCCTATCTTTTCGTCGCTTCCTTAGATCTGGTCCATACACTTGCCTATACAGGCATGAATATATTCAAAGGCTACACAACTAATTTGGCAACCCAGCTATGGATTGCCACCCGATATATGGAAAGCATCTCCCTTCTCATAGCCCCCCTCTTTTTCAGGAGAAGACTTAACACCAATGGACTATTTCTGGGATATACAGTAGTTACTATTCTTTTGCTTCTTTCCATTTTCTATTGGGACATTTTCCCCACCTGTTTTATCGAGGGGGTAGGATTGACTCCATATAAGAAGATCAGTGAATACATCATTTCTCTGATTCTTTTAGCATCGATTGCGCTGCTACTCAAGAGCCGGGATGAATTCGACCGAAATGTGTTTCAAAGGATAGTCTGGTCCATCAGCTTGACGATTTTTTCTGAAATGGCCTTCACTTTTTACATACATGCCTACGGGTTTTCAAACCTAGTCGGCCATTATTTTAAGATCGTCTCCTTCTATTTCATTTATAAAGCCCTTATCGAGACTGGCCTAAGCCGCCCTTACGACTTACTATTTAGAAATTTAAAAAAAAGCGAAGAGGCATTGCATCTCTCCCTTGAAGAATCAAAACAACGTCAGGCAGAAATTTCTTCCTTGTTGGAAGCGCTGGAACATAGTGAAGAACGTCACCGGTCCGTGGTTCAAACCGCAAACGATGCCATCATCTCTGCCGATGGCCAAGGGAACATCGTATTCTGGAATAAATCAGCAGAATCGATCTTTGGTTACTCCTCTGATGAAATGATTAGGAAACCGCTTACCTTAATTATATCTGAACGATTCCGCGAAGCCCATCAAAAGGCAATGGATCGAGTAGTTTCAACGAGTAAATCAAACATAATCGGGAAGACAGTTGAGATGTGTGGGCTTAGAAAGGATGGTAGCGAGTTCCCTGTGGAAATTTCATTGGCCTCCTGGCAAACCAGAGAGGAAATTTTTTTTACAGGTATCATTCGTGACATCACTGACCGCAAAAAGACAGAAGAAGCTCTTCGAAAATCACGGGACGAGCTGGAAATAAGGGTTCGGGAGCGAACCGCAGAATTGGCGAAATCTAATCAAGCCTTGCAGATCGAGATCGAGGAACGCAAGCAGCTAGAGTTGGCGCTGCGTGAATCTGAAACGAAATATCGTATTGTGGCTGAAAACACTTACGACTGGGAATGGTGGCTGAGCCCAGAAGGCCGGTTTGCTTACGTATCGCCCTCCTGTAAGGGGATTACTGGCTATGATCCGGAAGAATTCCTTAAAGACCCGGACTTAATCTTCAGAATTATTTACCCCGAAGATAAGCCTATCTTCATTAACCACCAAAATGAAGTTGATAAGAAACGAATAGGAGGTGAAGTTGAATTCCGTATTGTCCGGCCCGATGGATCTTGCCGATGGATCGGCCATGCATGTCAACCTGTTTTCGATGATCATGGTAACTTCTTAGGACATCGAGGAAGTAACCGCGACACCACAGAGCGAAAACTGGCACAAGAAGCTCTTCAGCAATCCGAGGAACAGCTTCGCTATCTTTCTTCCCAACTCCTATCTGCAGAAGAGAAGGAGAGAAAACGGATTGCAAGGGAACTCCATGATGGTATCGGGCAGTCCTTGACGGCTATCAAATTCAGAGTCGAGAATATGCTTCAGCAAATGGATAGACGTAAGGCCAAGCGAATTGCCGAACCCATGGAGACCATCATTCCCCTTATTCAACAGAGCATCGAAGAATCTCGGAGAATACAGATGGATTTGCGGCCTTCCATCCTGGACGACCTGGGTATCTTAGCTACTCTTTCCTGGTTCTGCCGAGAATTTCAAACCACTTATTCGGGAATTTCTATTGAAAAACTGATCGATATAAAAGAAGACGAAGTGCCTGATTCTTTAAAGACGGTGATTTATAGGATCTCCCAAGAAGCCCTTAACAATGTCGCAAAGCATAGCAAGGCAGATCTCGTCCGTCTCGCTTTGCGGAAATCGGATGGAAAGATAGAGCTGGTTATTCGGGACAATGGCCAAGGGTTCGATTTAAAAGAGGGACTCCCCCGGGAGGGTTCTGAACGAGGATTGGGCCTTACGAGCATGAGGGAACGAACCGAACTTTCAGGAGGGTCCTTCGAGATAGAATCAGCTTCAGGAAAAGGAACAACGATACGAGCGACTTGGGCAACCTGAATTTCAAATTTCAGATTTCAAATTTCAAATTGAAGCAGAGTTTCCATCTCCAATGTCAGCTGGCAGATTAAGAATTTTTCGAGGAGAAAATGAATCAAGAGCAGATGAAAATGCGTACAAAAGAATTTGGAAAACAAGTAATCAGTCTTTGCAGACAGCCTCCTAACACGCGCGAGACTCAGTTAATTGGGACTCAGTTCTTTTCAGTGCAGAACTTGGAATACTATTAGAGGAGACAGATGAATCACTCTATTGGCTGGAAATATTAGCCGAAAATAGAATCATGGATGCGGGATTCCTTGAAGGGCTAACACATGAAGCCAAACAACTTTTGGCGATATTTGTCTCCAGTCTTAATACAGCGAAACGCAGAGCGAAAAGGATATCTTAACCCGGTTTGAAATGTGCAATTTCAAGTTCACTTTTTGTCTCGTTCAATTTAAAATCTGCAATTCGAAATTTGAAATTAGTTTCACTCCCGTGAAACTAAGCCTTTTTCAATCGCAAACGCGGTCAGCGCCTGCACATTATGGAGATTCAGTTTTTCCATGATATTCGACCGATGTTTTTCTACAGTCTTCACGCTGATACAAAGATCCTTGGCAATCTCTTTATTTCTATAGCCTTCGGCAATCAGTTTCAGGATCTCCCGCTCCCGGTGGGTCAGGGTTTCCCACGCCGTGCGGGTCCTTAAGGTCATTCTCCCATCCAAATATCCTTCTAACACCTTATCCGAAATCCCAGGACTAATATAGTGCTTTCCACTTAACACATGCTTCACTGCTATCATCAGTTCAGCCTGGGTGGATTCCTTCAAAAGATATCCGTCAGCCCCGGCCTGAAGGGTAGCAAGAATGTATTCCTCTGTTTTATGAACCGTTAACACCAAGACCTTCGTCTCCGGAGAGCGCCTCTTAATCTCCCGGATAGCATCCATTCCGGTCATTCTCGGCATGGAGAGGTCTGTCAGGATAAGATTGGGTTTCAATTTCTCAACACACCGAATAGCTTCCCGGCCGTCCTCTGCTTCACCTACAATCTCAAAATCTGGGCTAGACGTTAGCAGTGCCCGCAATCCTTCCCTGAGGATGGTGTGGTCTTCAGCAATTACAATCCGTTGTTTTGGACTCAAGGCCCTATATACCTCATCTCCTTCGTTATTAGAAATACAGTGTTTTATTCCACAAAATACAGTATGTACCTTATTTATCAATTTCTTGATCAATAGTAAAGTCAATTTTTAGCGGAGGAGGTGTATTCCCCCCGCTATCTGCATCCCCCTCACCTTAATCCCCCCTTGGGGTGAGGGGGGAACTTCCTACAAAGGAGGCTGAAGCCATCAATAACTAATTGCGGATTAGTGATGGTTTCCCTTGCCTCGAAAGGAGGCTAAATGACTGTGTTTAAGACATTAATCGTTGAAGATAGTATTTTTTTCCGGCAATTCCTTAAAGAAACTTTGCATGCTGAATTTCCAAATATAGAAATTTCAGAGGCAGTAGATGGAGAGGAGGCTTTACAGAAAGTTCAAAAGCTTCTCCCTCATCTCGTCTTTATGGACATTAGATTGCCCGGTGAAAGTGGGCTTGAGATAACCCGAAAAATAAAAACCCAATATCCTGACGTCTCCGTCATCATCCTTACCAGTTATGATTTACCAGAATATCGAGAGGCAGCAAAAAAATATCAGGCCGACCATTTCCTTTCGAAAGGATCAACCACCAAAGAGAATATTCTAAAATTGGTCAAATCTATTTTTTCGGGCCAAAATATCGAAGAGGTTGGTTCAAACGGAAACAAGCTTTCTTAACGAAGGGAGGTGGGGAGGGATTTTAAAGATGCTTATTCTCCAGGCAAAAATACAGAGTTTTTTCAAAGAAAATCCAGGGTTAACCTTATTTACTTTGAATGTCATTTCTTATATTAAGAATTTAAATACTTACTTCTTTCTACCACCAAACTTTAGAAAGGAAACTTCAAAAGTTCAGGCATGTTAAACATAATTAAGATTCAGTTACTGAAATGGCAAATACAGACCCTTAAATTGCGGCATCCAAAGATATATAAGAAGTAGAGGCCCTATTACCCCATATTTAGGAGGAAGGCTAAAAGAGGGGTGTAAAACATGATGCATTGTTCTTATGAGCTGAATCAGGTAGGTATTGCAAAGAAGGCGTCCATCAAGCACCGTGCCGAAGACCATTGCAATGATTTATTGGCAGGGGATTTTTTTAATCACCTCTTGAAGAAAAATCTTCCTATCTGTTTCGGATGTCCGTTCAGGAAGCGATCACCTTTTTCCTTTATGGGAAATGAGGTATTGTTCAGTATCCAGTAAAATAAGAATTTTCAATTGCAGAATGGCTCTTAATCGTCGTCAGTTTTTAATGCAATCAACCATCGGGATGATATCCCTTTTATCGTGTACCCCTAAAATCTCTCTCACTAAGATGAGAAAGGAGGAAAAGATGGCTTATACAGCAAAGGATTACGGCAAACTCTTAGGAATGCAAGGATTCAGCGATACGCTGCTGAAAAACCATTTCACTCTCTACCAAGGATATGTCACCAATACGAACAAATTGATGGAGATCCTCGGTCAGATGCTGAAGGAGGGAAAAACAGGAACGCCTGAATTCGCCGAACTGAAGAGAAGATTCGGGTGGGAGTTCAATGGGATGAGGCTCCACGAGTACTATTTCGAAAACCTCGGTGGTAAGGGAGGTCTAGACAAGAACAGTAAACTGTCTAAAAAAATGGCCGAAGACTTTAGTAGTTACGAAGCCTGGGAAAAGGAGTTCAAGGCGGTGGGAGCGATGCGAGGGATTGGCTGGACTGTTCTCTACCAGGATTCCTCCACTGGAAAGCTCATCAATTTCTGGATCAATGAACATGATGTCGGGCACCCTACAGGATGCACACCAATTCTGATATTAGACGTTTTTGAGCATGCCTTTATGATTGATTACGGGTTGAAGAAGGCCGATTACATTGAGGCATTCTTCAAGAATATTGATTGGAAGGCAGCAGACGCAAGACTAAAGTAATCGAGTTCATTGGGGTTGTTGAGTTCGTTGCGTTTGTTGGGTTGTAGGGAGAGTCTTTAGACTTTCGTAGGCTATTTGCTTTGAGCCATAAGCTATGACTGTTATTGCTGAAACCATCGATATCATCACAGAGAAATCGCCTATTCCTCTTCAAGAGGTTTGTATCGATGATTTGGTGCTCGGCATTTTCTTTACGGGGGTGAAGCTGTCAACAGGCCATGCCGGTGTGGCTTTCACGCCCATCGCTGAAATCCCGGAAGCCGTCTGTTGTCCTACAACGGCTGCCCGCATGCCCCAGGCCGGAAATCTGGAGGGCAATCCGGTTTCAGAAATCATTCCGTACGCTCTGGATGCCAATGTCCTGAAGAGCGCTATCGGTGTAGCCACCCTTAATGCTCTCTCTCAGTTAATCGTTGAATCGGGGAACGGGACCGAATATGAAATGGTGATCGAAAAGGACGGCTTCGATCTGTTAGAAATCCAACCCTATGAAACGGTCTCGATCATTGGTGCCTTCGGCCCCTACATTCGGCGGCTAAAAGAAATGGGAAATCCCTTTTTTATCATCGAGAAGAATTCTCAGACATTGAGACTGGATGAGATGAAATATTTTAAACCAGAACCCAAAATGAGGGATGCCCTTGAAAAATCGAGTGTGGTCGTTATGACAGGTACAGCCATCGTCAATCACACCATCGATTACATTCTGTCCCTTCTGAAAAATGGGATCCGGGTGGGAATTATCGGACCAACGGCCAGCATGCTCCCTGATGCCTTCTTTAAAAAGGATGTTCGGATTATGGCAGGGGTTCGAATTTCAAATCCAGATTTGATGATCAAGATTCTGAAACAGGGAGGATCGGGTTACCATCTTTTACAAAGATGTTCCCAAAAGATCACTTTCATGAAATAATAAAATATTATTTATTTTATGCGTATGGACCCTGCCTAAAAAGGGGGGTGGCGTACTTCCAGTCATCTGGCTATTTATCAAACGAGGGGGAGCAATATGAAACGATCCATTTTTTTATCGACTTTTCTTATTTCATATAGTCTCATCTTCATTTCCTGGGTTTCTGCTCAGGTCTGTATCGAATGTCATAAGAAGGTTACTCCCAGTATTGTTACAGACTGGCAACTGAGCAAACATAGTCAGCAAAAGATCGACTGTTCAGAATGCCATGGAGATCAACACAAATCAACTCAAGATGTGGCAGAAGTTAAGATTCCAACGCCGGACACCTGTGCGAATTGTCATGAAGCAAGGGTGAAACAATTTGAGGCCGGAAAACATGCTGCCGCGTGGGCAGCAATGAAAGCAATGCCGACAGCACATTGGCAACCCATGGCATTGATGGAGGGAATGAAGGGCTGCGGAGGCTGCCACAAGATCGGTCTGAAGACCGAAGCGGAGATCAAAGGGCTTAAGAAGGATGGAGGAGGATTTGGTGTTGCCTCTTGCGATGCCTGCCATACCCGGCACACCTTCTCCGTTCAAGAGGCCAAACAACCCCAAGCCTGTCAGACTTGTCATATGGGTTTTGACCATCCACAGTGGGAGATGTACTCCGGTTCCAAACATGGAGTTCGGTATCTGTTGAAGCAGAACAAGACCCTCCCGCCAACCACAGCTGCGCCAACCTGTCAGACCTGCCACATGCAAGCAGGCAATCATGCTGTCCGGACCGCATGGGGATTTCTCGCGGTACGCCTTCCAATGCCTGATGACAAACAGTGGGCTGCTGACCGTGCCACGATCCTCCAAGGCCTTGGGGTTCTTGATCCTGATGGGAAACCCACTGGCCGGCTCGACGTCGTCAAGGCAGCTGATGTGGCAAGGCTCACGCAAGAAGACTGGCAGAAAGAACGGGATAAAATGGTTAAGACCTGCAATCGCTGCCATTCTTCAAATTTCGCAAAGGCAGAGCTTGCAAAAGGCGACCAAATGATCAAGGATGCGGACCGCCTAATGGCCGAAGCGATCCGTACTGTCGCCAATTTATACAAAGACGGCATCCTTCCGAAGCCCAAGAACTACGCAAAGCCATTCCCGGACCTTCTCACGTTCCACGACGCGCCCACCGTGATTGAACAGGAACTCTTCGTCATGTTCCTGGAACACAGGATGAGAACCTTCCAGGGAACCTTCCATGGTAACCCGGATTATGCCCTGTGGTATGGTTGGAGCGAGATGCAGAGAAGCCTCACAGAGATCAAAGAGAAGGCAGCCGAGATGCGTGAAAAACAGAAGAAGTAGAATAATCCCCCTCGCCTCCCCTGCCTACCGGCAGGCAGACGTTGGGGAGAGGGAGCGCGAGAGGCGGAGACCAGCTTTTTGGATATGATCTATAACAAAGGGGTAGAGGATTAATTCCTCCTCCTCAAATTCATGAAAATCGGGCCGGATCTCCTTTAGCCTCTGTCTCAATCTATCAATTTCCTCAGGTGAAGAGAAATCTGCCATTACCGCGGGAAAACAATCCACACCTGCCTCGACCAGATTCTCCAAAGCTTTTAATTGCCATTCGAAGCCTTCCGGTTTTGCCATCGTTAACCGGGTGAAATCCTCGGGAGAGGCTCCCTTCAGGCTGACCCGAACATAGAGGTTAGGAAAAATCGACAGATCCTTTGCATAAGAAGGGTCGTGGCCGATCAAGATCCCATTCGTTTCCAGTATGAAATGAATCTCTCTTGGAATGAGCTCAAGAACTGTCAAGAGGTGGGAGCGGTGAAGGGTGGGCTCATTGCCGCTAATCCTGATCTGATGAAATCCCTTTTTCCTGACAACGGAGGTGAGGTTTCGCACCACTTCCTCTGGCGAATAGAATCGTCCCACCCTTTCTGGTTGGACGACGATGTGCCAGGACCAGCAAAAAAGGCATCTCAGACAGCATCCCACACAGTCGGCAGTGGCAATGCCTCCATAGAAAGGTGCGGGACGAAATCGGTAATACTTTCTTTTTTCTCCAGAGGTGACAAGCTCTTTCAGTTTTTCAGCGTGATCTAAAGCATCGATCATTGAAACCTGCTCAGAGGCTGAAGCCCCTGCCTACCCTGCCTGCCGGCAGGTAGATATGACTCCAAGACCCAACCTTAACCTCAACCTTACATTTTTTCTTTCAACTCGATGGCTTCGGAGATCAATTTAACCAGCTGATCAAAATTGAAAGGTTTGGAGATGACGAGATCAATCCCGCTTTCACGCATTTTTTCACTATTCAACTCGATTCCCCATCCGGTGATCATAGCAACGGGAACTTTCGGATTAATCCCTTTAATGGCCTGACCCACTTCCCACCCTGACACTCTGGGCATTCCAAGGTCGGTAAAGACTAAATCAAATTTTTCATTTTTGAATCGTTCAATCCCCTCCTCCCCGTCCGAAGCAACCGCCACCTCATAGCCCTTTGCTTTCAGCATCTGTGAAAGAATCTTCCGGACAGAATCTTCATCGTCGATCACCAAAATCCGTTCTGTATGGCCTTCCTGAATTGATGCGGGTCTCAATAACTTCTCCTCAGGTTTTTCTTCTCCATAACCCGTGGGGAGATGGAGCATGAAGGTCGATCCCTTCCCGGGTTCGCTCTCGATCAAGATCTCTCCCCCATGGCGTTTGACAATCCCGTAGGAGACGCTCAGGCCTAACCCAGAGTTGGTCACTCCTTTTGTCGTAAAGAACGGGTCAAAAACCCTTTTCTTCACCTCCTCTGACATTCCAATGCCAGTATCGGCAATGCTCACCTCCACCCAGTCCTCCGCTTGGGGTTGGGTGGAAATAGTGATTTCACCTCCGTTGGGCATGGCATCGACAGCATTGAAGATAATATTCGTCAACACCTCTCGTAACTCCGATGGATTTCCCAAGATCGTGGGGATCTTCCCAAAATTTTTGACCAATTCAACCTGGACACCTTTCTTTTGTGGCTCGTCTTTCCATCGGGGCTGGGTGATGTTAACCACATCCGTAATGATCTCGTTCAGTGAGAAAGGACTAAATTCTTTGTCCCTTCTCACTCCGGTAAACTCCTGGATCCGACGGACAGTCTCCGCCCCATCCTTTGAAGCTTGTTCGATAGTCTTTAATCGCTCACGAATCTCTTCCGGGCCGAGATGATCCAGCTGATGGAGAAGGAGTTGAATATTTCCAAGGATGACGGCAAGGACATTATTAAAATCGTGAGCCACACCACTGGCCATCTCTCCCATAGCCCTCAATTTCTCGGCCTGGATGATCTGGCTTTGGGCTTGTTTCAACTCTTTAAGCGTCTGTTTCAACTGAAAAAAGAGTTGGGCATTCTCAATAGAGACACTCACCTGACTCGCCAAAGAGGACAGAACCTTAAGATCCTCTTCATCAAACCCCATCAGCTCATCGCTCTCCACATTTAAAACACCAATCACCTGATCTCTTATTTTCAGCGGAAAGACGGCCTCCGATTTTATATTGGGCGAGCTGACGATATAGTTGGAGTCTTTTGACACATCGGGGGCATAATAGGATTCACCTGTTTTGGCTACCCACCCCACAATACCGTCTGCCCCGACCCTAAAACGTTTATCCTTAACGTCATCAAGGCTCCTGCCAATCACCTGTTTGACATAAAGTTCATTCTTCTCCTTGTCCAGTAAAAGAATGGCACACACGGGGTAACCAAAACGTTCCTTGACGAGTTCCAACCCCTTCTGGAGCGATTCATCCAGATCGAGGGTGGAGGAGAGGGTCTTTCCCACTTCATAGAGGGCGGTTAATTGCTTAATCTTCGCTAAAGAATCCTCATAGAGTTTCGCATTTCCAATAGCAATAGCAGCCTGATGAGCAAGGTTGTAAAGGAGATCAATATCCTTCTGCCCAAAACGTTTTTTCGGATCGGAAGTGCCGACCACCATCGTTCCAATGACCATTTCTCTGACGATGAGGGGCACTCCTATTACTCCTTTTAGATGATAGGAATCCAACTCCTTCCATCGCCGCACATAGTGCTCATAATCCTGAACGAGGACAGGAACTTTCTTGGTAATAATTTCGCCTACAATACCATCCGACGGAGAGGAAAGTTCTCTGCCGATCAGTGACTCCGTGATTCCTTGGACAATGGCCGTGGCATAGTTCTGTTTCCGGCTGTCCCAGAGAGCAATCTCCCCTGTTTCCACCCCCAAAAGTTCCACGGCCTTCTCCATGATTTTCTGCAGAATCACCTTTAATTCAAGTCTGGAGGCGATTTCCTGGCTTACCACAAAAAGAGTTTTCTGCTCTTCCAAGCGTCTGACATTCTCTGCATAAAGAAAAGCCCTCTCCATGGCTCCACCGATCATCTGGCCAATGGCGGTGAAGAGATTCCTTTCGAAAGGGTTGAAAGGATGAAACTCCTTCCGTGCAATGTTTAACGTTCCGTAGACTTTGTCCCCTGACTTGAGAGGAACGACCACGAGCGATCTCACACCTTCTTCAATGGCCAAAGGGACGGAATCGGGATAGGTGAGGTAGTCATCGATGAACAAAGGCTCCCCTGATAAGGCGACTTTTCCGGTGGCCCCCTCCCCCACTTTGAACCGCTTCATGGCCTTTGAGAAAGTCTTCGAAAATCCCCGATGAGCAACGTATACTAAGTCATTATTCTTTTCATCCAAGAGATAGATGCCCGCTGAACGAATGTCGGTCATCTCCATCATTTTATCCAAGCTTTTGTTCAGGATCTCGTCGAGGTCAATGGATTGATTGACCGTCTGGCTGAGAGCGTTGAGGATCGACAGTTCCTGATTGAGTCTCAGGATATCCTCCTGGGTCCCCTCTGCCTTCTTTTTCTTTGGATCGACTTTCCGAGTCATCCTCACTCCGCCAAGATCACCCCGAAGACATTCCTTTCATCTTCATGAGTCTTCACCACTTCAATAGAAAATCCGTTATCCCTTGCCGTCTTAAAGACGTCAATGCCGCAAGCCTCCATCGAAGGCCTTGCCTCATATCCATGCCTGCAAGGAGTGCTCAGATCACATTCTTTGCAGAGGCGGCATGGGCCAGAGCCCATGCTCCAAGCTTTGTAGTAGCCATCCAGAAACATCTCAATTTCGAGGCGGACCACCGTTTCGTTTAGAAACTTTGACCTCTCCCCCTTTTTTAATCTTCGATGAAGCAAAATAGCTTTCTCATAGGAATCGATTACCTTCCGAGTGATGTCTGGGGTAGGTGTGCGCGGAGGGCAGCAGAGGCTCAACCCAAAACCTGAACAGCCAAATTGACATTTCATCCTCACCCATTCAGCAGTGACAACGGAACGAGGCTCGATCTGCTTTGCTCCATCAACCCCCAACTCCAACGCCTTATTACAATAATCTTCTAATGGCTTCATTTACCCCCCTGTAATCATGCAAGGCTTTGTCGTGAACCATTGGATCTGAACCTTCGACAAAGCTCATTCAAGTCCCTCAAGCCGAAAGCGCCGTCGAAAGGTTAAAGCTTTGCCCTATGCAATGGACCAAATTCCAATGACCAAATCCCAAATAAAATCCAATTATCCAATTTGCAGATGGTCAGAGCCTATATTTATTATTGCTTTCTTTAGAAATTTGGTTATTGGAATTTTACTTATTAATTGATTATTGGGATTTGCCTGCCTGCTGCAGGCAGGGAATTTGCTTACTTCCCTCCCGTCAGTTCCTTGATCTCCCGTTGAGCCTCTGCCTTTTCAGGTCTCTCCTTCTCCAGTAACTCGAAAGCCTTTCTGAAATGGAGAAGAGCATTACTCCTCTCGCCCCTCAATTTGAAATACTTCCCAAAATTGAAGTGGGAAAGGCCTTTCTCTCCCATTCTGCCATAAACCGATCCGAGGCTGTGGTAGACATCAACGAACTCGGGCCTTTCTTTCTGAACCTTCAGAAAGAAAGGTAAAGCCCTGGCAAAATCCTTTCTCTCTTGATACCCTCTCCCGAGGTAATAAAGACTCAATAAATCCTCATTTTGATTTCCCCCGGTCCGGGACATGGAATGCATTGCTTCGAGACTTTCGATCGCCAGATCCAGCTTTCCGGAAAGAAAATTTGCGATCCCAAGATCTCTCAATATATCAGGATCCTTTGGATCTAAGGCGTGGGCTTTCTGAAAGACCTCGGCCGATTTATCCAACCTTCCCGCCTTTCCGTAGGCAAGGCCCAAACCATAGTATCCATCTACGTCCTGCGGGTCGGCATCCACCAAGGACTGGAAGTGGGTGATGGCTAGATGAGGCTCTCTTTCCTCTACGAAGACCCTTGCACGAATTTTCCTGAAATTTCCCATCGACCTGAAAGGGCCCATGGCCCCAGGTCCAATCTGGAGAAGGTTCTCTAGAAGAGAAATTCGATTCTCAGTAATAGGGTGGGTTAAAAGGTACGCGGGTAATTTGGCGCTAGAGGTCAAACTGAGTTTATTTATTTTATTAAGAAAGGTGATCAATCCCTTGGGGTCATAGCCCGCTTTGACCATATATTGCAAACCTTTCTGATCGGCATCGACTTCATTCTCACGTGTGTACTTTAAGGTGACCGCCTCAGCCGTGGCCATCGCCATGGCAACACCTGCCTCAGAGCCCTTTCCTCCCCCACCTATAAGAACACTTGCGATGATGGCGCCTATGGTGGCGATGTTAAACCGTTTGGATCTCTCGATCATCTGGGCAACATGCCTTGCCATGACATGGGAGATCTCGTGGCTAAGTACACCCGCAAGCTCATGTTCACTTTCTGTTAGAACAATCAGACCCGTTGTGACGAAGATGTAGCCACCTGGAATCGCATAAGCATTCGGTTCAGATGCCTTGATCAGATGAAATTTGAACTCAAAAGAGGTCGGACCCACTTGGGCTACCAAAGAATGACCCATTCTGTCTAGATAAGTCTGAAGGGCCGTCATGGCTCCCGCCCCACTTTCGAGAATCGAGAAAAACAAAAATAGGAACAGAAGAGGGACAAGCCAAGTATGAAATGTTCTGTGAAATGCCATATTTCTTCCCCTTTGTAATATAGAGGGTTGTAGGGTGAATACGTAAATATTAGCACGTTATGATGATATCTACAATACAGGGGAAGTGTTTATGGATGGGCGTTTTCCTTGGATGGAAAAGCCCTACATATCCCTTCCAAATTGGGTGGGGTTTGGATGGTGGGTGTCAAGGGATATATAGGGCTTAAAATTTATGTATTATCTATAACAATTTAGAAACTGGCTTTTCGGTTAGGTTAAGAAACCCGTTTGGTTCAAGGTCAAAGGATTTATGATTAAGCTTAGGTTAAAGGCTTAAAGACCATTGACATAACCCAACAACAAAGCCGGCATCCCTGCCTGCGGCAGGCATGCTTACCCCAATCTTTCCAGCAAAGACCTTCATTTTCTCACTAATGCTCCAAACAGGGACGCCGAAACGAGAAATTTCCAACATTTTCGATCTTCCACTTCAACCACTCATAAGTTCTTTCCAAAAATTTTCCCTCTTTAGATTTAATCCGGCTTCTCCCTTTCTTCTTAGGATATGGCCCGTATCGCTCCATGATGTTCTCGGACATGACCCACCACCTCCTCGACGCCGGTCCCGTCGTGCCTTTAGGGCGGGACAATATTAAATGAAAATAACCTTAACCCGGAAGTTCCACTTTTGCGCGCGACCTTCATATCCCTTTCCAATTCTTTAGGGATTCATTAAAATCCTGAACAGAACCAAACAGCCGGCGAAGAGAGAAACCCTTTTTTCTCACTTCTCGAGGGGACACATAGGCCTTTTCACGGCCAACGGCTGCTGGCTCTCTAAGCTCTTTCACCTCCCCCCTCTCCTGGGCCTTTATCCTCTCCAGTTCCAAACCATGTTCTTCCTTCATCTCGTGTTCCGTAAGGTACCCTGTGATCCAGGCCCAATTCATTGGGTAGATATCGGGATTGAAGATGACCGAATAGAAATGCCAAACGATGATGGTCAAGGTGG
>SMTZ1_10004508_pt1 | contig 14850 bp, 16 predicted proteins | sample DeeMarSWOR136_30_FD_25667 | JGI IMG/M metagenome (IMG submission 25667)
AGACAGTTATTCCTGCATCCCCTTATGATGCTAAAGGGCTTTTACTCTCTTCGATAAGAGAACCTGATCCAGTGATATTCTTAGAACCAAAGAGAATATACAGAGCTATAAGAGAAGAAGTCCCTGAAGGAGATTATACCGTGCCCCTAGGAAAGGCAAAAATAGTCCAAGAAGGAGACGACATCACCCTCATAGCTTGGGGAGCTATGGTGAGAACATGTGAAAGAGCTGCAGAATTAGCTAAAGAAAAGAACATAAATGCAGAAGTAATAGATCTCCGAACAGTGCAACCCATAGACGCAGAAACTATAATAAAATCGGTTGAAAAAACCGGTAAAGCTGTAGTGGTTCACGAAGCTCCAAAAACCCTCGGTGTAGGTGCAGAAATAGTAGCCTTAATAAACGAAAAAGCTTTATTGTCCCTAGAAGCCCCCGTAGAAAGAGTAACTGGCTTTGATATCACTGTTCCGTTACCGAAAACTGAACAATGGTACATTCCAAGCGAGCAGAGAGTTTTGAGGGGAATCCAAAAAGTTGTAAGTTTTTAAGGAGGAAATGAAAAATGGTAAATGAATTCAAATTTCCAGACGTTGGCGAAGGGATAGAAGAAGGTGAAGTAAAAAACTGGTTAATAAAAGAAGGAGACAACGTTAACGAAGACCAAGCATTAGTTGAGGTTGAAACCGATAAAGCAGTTGTTGAACTCCCCTCACCATATACAGGAACTGTAGCAAAACTCCATTTCAATGAAGGAGACGTTGTAAAAGTTGGAGAAGTTCTAGTCACTATAGCTGAACCGGGCGAAGAGGTTAAAATACAAGAAAAGAAACCTGCTGCTGTGGCCGTAGTAGGAGAACTAGAAGAAGCCCCTCCAGAAGAAGAGGAAGTAAAGGTTGAAAAACCTGCTGTAAAGGCAAAAGTTGCAGAGGTACCTAAAAAGAAGATTCTTGCTACTCCTGCACTGAGAAAAGTTGCCAAAGAACTAGGTGTTGACCTTGCTCTTGTTGAGGGTACTGGTCCTGAAGGACGTATAACAAAGGAAGATGTTAAAGAGTTTTCTAAGAAACCAAAAGTCGAAGAGAAACCAGTAGCTATTAAGATTACTCGCAAAGCAGGTCTCACATACGATATGTATGGTCACATACAAAGAGTTCCTTTTAAGGGGATTAGAAGAGCTACAGCCAAAAAGATGACGGAATCTTGGGCAAAAGTACCCCATGTAACGCACGCCGATGAAGCCGATGTAACCGAACTAGTAAAAATCAGGCAAAAAGAGAAAGCTAAAGCCTTAGAAAAAGGCATTAAGTTAACTTATCTACCTTTTATCGTTAAGGCAGTCATAGTTGCATTAAAAGAACACCCATACGTCAACTCTAGTATCGACGAAGAAACACAAGAGATAGTTCTAAAACAATACTACAATATAGGGATCGCAGTAGACACCGAAGAAGGTCTTATGGTACCCGTGGTAAAAATAGCAGACAAAAAAAGCGTACTAAAAATCGCTGAAGAAATTCAGAATCTAGCAGAACTAGCATCAACCAGAAAGATCGACCTAGCTGATTTGAAGGGAGGAACCTTTACCATAACCAACATAGGAGTAATCGGAGGCACATACGCCACACCCATAGTAAACTATCCAGAAGCAGCCATCTTAGGTGTTGGAAAGATACATGATAAACCAGTAGTAAAAGACGGAGAAATAGTGGTTAGAAAAATAATGGGCTTATCACTTTCCTTTAATCACAACATATTTGATGGAGCAGAAGCTGCAAGATTTATGAATTACTTCATTAAAAACCTAGAGGATCCCTTCTGGATGCTAATAGAGTAGCATTACTATTTTTTCTTTTGTTTCATATCCCTTTTTTTAATTCTCTATTCCACATTTTCTTATTTTTGTCGTGAAATGGATGTTTCACGCCAAAGAAAAAAATACATCCAACCAAAATATAAAAAGTCAGAAAAAACCCTCTTTTTAAAATAAAAATGATAAATGCCTTAGAAAGACTTTTACCCAGATTGTTTCCCTTCTTAATAAAAATTAAGAGCGTTAATCGAATAAAAACTTCTTAATTTCAAAAAACTTTTTTAAACATATTTGAATATAATTCTCTCACTAAAAAAAGGAGAAAAAAGAATGAAAAGAAAAAACTTTCTAATGGTTTTTTCAGCTGCTTTCTTTATCGCATTGCTCGCTGTAGCGATAGCACCAACCAATGCATCTCCAACCAATAACTGGGGAGTCTCTGAAGGGGACACCCTCACATATAAGGCAGAAGAAACTTCTGGAGACCATTCAGCGGTTTATGAGTTTGAACTGACGGTTGTAACGATCGATGATTGGGATGCTGATGATCTTGATGACCTTTTCTATACAGGAAAATTCAAACTTGATGGAGCTGATTACGGGGTACTCAGTGATAGGCTTCCAGGAGACGACTTGTACGACTATACGGATATATTATGGCCATACGCGACGTTCAGTTTAGATCCTATCGTTCCTATTGATGATGATGGGACAGTACCTGGTGCCCAAGGTCTTGACTGGGCTGACGCGAAAACTGCATTAGAGGCTCTAGCGCCTGCTACTTATGATTCAGTTGATGTAACAGAAGATGGCGATATGTTTAAAATTGAACTAGAGGATCATGGTTCAGGTACTTGGGGCGACTGGGATCGAACAAAAACTGTTGAATGGGACAGTGCTAAAGGCACCCTTGAGTCCTTTATGGATGAATATGTATATTCTGATATAGATTTAACTGAGACAGTTGAAGTCACTAAAGGTAGTATAGACGGAGGTCCCGTGTCACCTTTGATTTTAGCTGGAGCAGCCTTAGGTCTCGCAGTTTTAGCGCTTCTTATAGTACTGGTTAAGAAATAAGCATAAAACCAAAAAAATAAAATGTCTATATCTTATTTTCCTTTCTTTTTTTTATTTAGAAAAAGAATTTTAAGGATTTAGTTTTTTTATAAAGTTTTTTATTATGTTTATGCCTGTTGGACGGGTTAGTATTGATTCTGGGTGGAATTGCACTCCTTCTGTTGGGTAATATTTGTGTCTTATCCCCATGATTGTGTTGTCTTCTGCTCGTGCGGTTATTTTTAGAGTTCTTGGTAGTTTTTCTTCTACTGCTTCTAGGCTGTGATATCTCGTTGCTTCTAAGGGATTAGGTATTTCTTTGTAGATTCCTTGACCATTGTGGGTGATTTTTGAAGTTTTTCCATGTACTGGACCTACTTTTGCTTTAGAGACTGTTCCACCGTAGGCTTCTACTATTGCTTGAAAGCCTAAACATACACCGAGAATGGGGATTTTTTGCCCGTATTTTTTGATTAGGGGAATAACTTTTCCTGTATCGTGTTTTGGGTGGCCTGGACCTGGGGATATGACTATTCCTGAGAATCTTTCTTTTTCTATATGTTCTAAGGGTAAATTGTTTTCCTCAACTGTTACTTTGCAGCCTAGTTCTGCAAAATAGTCTACTAAGATGTATACGAAGCTGTCTTGGTTGTTTATGAAGAGTATTTTTTTCATTTTTTCACGTCCTCCTCTGTTTCTTTTTCTTCTGCTATTTCTACTGCTTTGAGTAGGCTTTTCATTTTGTTTTCTGTTTCTTTCCATTCTAGATAGGGTTTTGAATCTGCTACGATTCCTCCTCCTGCTTGTAATGAATATTTGCCATTTTCTTGTACAATCGTTCTTATTGTGATTGCTTGGTCTGAGTCGCCGTTTAGGGCGAAATAACCTATTGATCCTGCGTATATCGAGCGAGCTTCTTTTTCTAACCGATTTATTATCTGCATTGCGCGTACTTTCGGTGCACCACTTACCGTTCCTGCTGGAAAGATGCTTTTCAAAGCATCAAAAGTGTTAAGATTTCTTTTTAACACACTTTCAAGAATTGTAACAATATGCATTACGTGTTTATATCGTCTTATGGTCATGAACTCTACAGGTGTTACAGAACCAGGAACTGAAACCTTTGCAAGATCGTTTCTCGCTAAATCAACGAGCATTACGTGTTCTGCTCTCTCTTTTGGATCGTTTATAAGTTCTTTTTCTAGTTTTAAATCCTCCATCCTGTTTTTTCCTCGTTTTCTTGTACCGGCAATGGGAACCGTGGTTAGTTTTCGACCGTTTACGGAAATGAGAGCTTCAGGACTACTTCCCACGATTTTAATCTCGCCAAAATCTAAAAGGTAAAGGTATGGTGAAGGATTTAACGCACGTAAGATTTCGTATATGGTGAGAGATGTTGCTTCTGTTTTGAAGTAGTTTCTTCGAGAGATTACTGCTTGAAATATGTCACCAGAAAAGATGTGTTCTTTGGTTTTTAGAACCATTTCTTCGAACTCTTCTTTCGAGGTATTTGACTTTATTTCAATTTCTTTCATATTATTTCGTGACCGTTTTCTTGGTAGCGATTTGTAGGATTTCAATGCTTTTTCTATTTCAGAGATTAGGGGGTTTATGTCGCCTAAACTGTTGTCTATGAGGATTAGTTTTTGGTTTAAGTGGTCGTATATGAGAACTGTTGTTTGCATACCTTGGATAGCATCTGGAGTTTCATGGTTTGTGCTGTATCCTACCCATGGCGCCACTATGTCGTAACCTAAATAGCCTAAATAGCCTCCGAAAAAGATTTGTCTTGGAAAAAAATCCGGTCTTTGCGCATCAGTCTTCGGGAAATATTTTTCAAGGAGATCTAAGGATTTTATATCGTACTTTACTCGATCATCAACCCTATCCCTTGCCTTTCCTTGTTTATTTTTTGTTTCTTTTGTAGCTTCTATATATTCGAGGATCTTCTCTCCCCTTTCAGTTGTTATGTTTGTGATCTTTACCTGGTTGTTTTTAATTTTGAGAAGGTAGTCTGGTTCAAAGCAGATAAAAGAGTATTGGGGTTTTCTTGTTTCCTCATGTACAGATTCTAAGAGAAAGGAATAGCGTGGTTCAAGTTTTTCAACCAAGTGCTTATATAAGTAGAACGCCTCATAACCTCCTCCTAAGAGAGTAGTATTTTGTTGAAATTTTAAGAATTGATTCATTGTTTTGTCGCCTCCTTCATTTCTTTCGTGTATAGTTTTACCTTTTCAAGAACGCCATTTTTGAGCTCTTCATATTTTGAAATGATATCTACTATTGCGGATCCTACGATGACACCATCTGCTCCCGCCCTCACTACTTCTGAAACATGTTCAGGTTTTGATATTCCAAACCCAACACAGCAGGGAATCTTGCCTTTTGCCTGTTTTATAATCCTTTTAATTGTTTCTTTTGTGATTTCTTGGAGAGATGTTCGGACACCTGTTGTACCGTATAAACTAACAATGTAGAGAAAACCTTCTGCTTTTTCAAGCACCATGTTTAGCCTCTGATCAGAAGTTGATGGAGCTACTATGAAGATTAAGTTAATATTTTGACTTTTTGCGGTTTTGAGAGCTGAATCTGCTTCTTCTACCGGTAGGTCTACAATGATTACGCCATCAACGTCTGATAAAGAGCAGTCTTTGAAGAAATTTTTAATCCCTCTTTGGATGATTATATTGTAATAAGTTAGGAATAAGAGGGGAATTTTTCCATCAATTTTACGGATTTTCTTTGCAAGTTCGAAGGCTAAATCCGTATTCATTCCTTGTGAAATGGCTCTGTTGGTTGAGGCTTGGATGGTTGGACCATCTGCTACTGGATCGCTGAAAGGTATTCCAAGCTCAATGATGTCTGCTCCTCCTTCGATGAGATCTTTTGCAATTTTAACTGAGAAGGATGGGGTTGGATCTCCGAGGGTAATGAAGGGTATAAAGGCAGCCTCATTTTTCTCTTTTAAGACTTCAAATGTTAGTTTTATCCTTTCAACCAAGGTCATATTATACACGTTCCTCGATGTCGAAATGTTCTCGGACAATGTCTAAGTCTTTTGATCCAGATCCTGAGAGGGTGATCACTATTATGTCGTCTTGGTCAAATTTTTCAGCGATTTTTCTTACATAAGCTATGGCATGGGAAGGCTCCAAAGCAGGGATTATCCCTTCTAGTTTACAGACTAATTTGAAAGCTTCTAGGACTTCATCATCTGTAGCTGTATCTACTCTCAAGCGATGGATTTCTTTGAGAAAGGAATGCTCTGGTCCAACCCCTGAATAGTCGAGACCTGCACTGACAGAGTGGGAAGGCGCAATTTGCCCGTATTTATCTTGAAGGAGAAAGGTGTAGGCTCCATGTAAGACTCCCTGGCTGCCTGCTTTGAGGGAAGCGGAGTGTAGGTCTGTTTGTAAGCCTTTTCCTCCAGCTTCAACACCTATAAGCTCCACTTCTTCATCTTTAATGAATTCATAGAAGGTCCCTATAGCATTACTTCCGCCTCCAATACAAGCAAACAAGGCTGAGGGAAGCCTCCCCTCCTTTTTGAGTATTTGTTCTTTTATTTCACGCCCAATAACCCTTTGAAACTCCCGAACAATAAGGGGATAAGGATGAGGACCCACCACTGAACCTATGAGGTAATAAGTAGTTTCGAGGTTGGTTATCCAGTCTCGTAACGCTTCATTTATCGCATCCTTCAAAGTTTTCGATCCAGAATATACTGGGCAGACTTCTGCTCCGAGCAAACGCATTCTGTAAACGTTGTGTTTTTGACGTTTTACATCTTCTACACCCATATATATTCTTGTTTTAAAGCCGAATTTAGCACCAACTATTGCTGTCGCAAACCCGTGTTGTCCAGCACCAGTTTCAGCAATCAACCGCGTTTTCCCCATGCTCTTTGCTAATAGGGCTTGGCCTATAGTGTTATTTAGTTTATGAGCACCTCCATGAAGCAAATCTTCCCGTTTTAAATAGACTTTACATCCAGTCTCTTTACTAAGTCTTTTAGCAAGATAGAGAGGTGTTGGTCTCCCTGCAAAATCCCTCAAATGATAAGCCAACTCTTCTTGAAATTTTGAGGTCTGGTAGATCTTTTTAAAAGCTTCTTCCAGCTCTTCTAAAGCAGGCATAAGAATTTCTGGCACAAAACGTCCTCCAAACTCCCCAAACCTGCCCCTACTATCAGGATAAGGATAACTTAAATCAAACACTGTCCGTTCTTCTTTTTTACCTTCATCGACACTTGAAACATTTTCGTCTCTGGTCTTATTCTTGTTTACCATGTTTTTTCACTCCTTTACACTGTTAAGTTTAGCATTTTTTACAAACTGTTTAATCAGGACTTCATCTTTAATTCCTGGAGCAGTCTCCACCCCTGAGGAGACATCGACAGCATAAGGTCTAACCTCCCTAACCGCTTGTTCAACATTTTGTGGAGTTAAGCCTCCTGCTAAAACGATAAAATTTCCTTTTTGGGAAAGGGATTCACGGATAATCTTACAGACTTTAAAGTTGTTTTCAACCCCTAAACCGCCAGAAACCCCCCCTATTCCAGAATCAAGGAGGAGGAGATCGCAATATTTCGAGATTTTTAACGCTTCACTGACACAAGATTCTATAAGATTTTTATTAGGAGACAAGGTGACATCGATAGTTAGAGTGGCTATTAACTTTGCTGAAATCTTCCCCCTTAGTTTTTCTAACATTTCTAAAGAATAGTTGCCATGAATTTGAACAGCAGAAGTCTCTATGTTTTTGTCTATTTCAAAAACCTCCTTCGCTGAAGAAGAAACAATGACAATTACTGTGCTCATGAAAGGAGGAACCTTTGAAAACAGTTCTTTTGTACGATTTAAAGAAACATTTCTTGGAGATCTTGGTACCCCTACAATACATCCGATCGCGTCTGCGCCAGAAATTATCGCTGAATAAAAATCCTCCTCACGGGTTAAACCACAAATCTTAACCTGGGGATGAGTAGAAGAAGAGGAAAAAAGTTGTCCCTTCATCTTTTTCCCGCCTCCTGAAGCTCTTGAACTTTCTTCTTTGGAGAATTTGTCTCCATAATAGCAGAACCTACTAACAAGGCATCAATTCCATGTTTTTTCAAGCGAATAACGTCTTTCCCTGAAGAGATGCCACTTTCACTTACAACCACTATCTCCGAACCAAAAAGTTCACGCACAAGGGGCGCCAACTTTTCAGTAACTCGAAGATCTGTTTGAAAAGTCCTTAGATCCCTATTATTGATGCCTATTAGCTGGGGTGAAACTCCTGACTCCACAATCATTTCAAGATCTTTTTCATCATGGACTTCAACTAAAGTTTCAATTCCATAATCTTTGCTTAACTGTATTAATTCTACTAAGGAGTTTAACGTGTTAATTGCGACAATTAAAAGTATTGCGTCAGCTCCTGCTGTTAAAGCTCCAAATATCTGTTTCCTATACAAAAAGAAATCTTTTGCAAGAACAGGAGTTTGGACAACGTCTTTAACCGTTTTTAAAAGGGAAAGAGATCCGTCAAAATGTGAAGGTTCTGTAAGTACGCTAATACCCACAGCTCCCCCCTCAACTAATTGATTCGCTAAGCTTCCCCCATCTTCCACTTTTCGAATTGCACCTTTTGAAGGGGATTTAGGTTTTATTTCCGCGATTATTGACACACCTTCATCGCTGCGAATAGCCTGATACAAGCTCTTTCTCCGATGTTTAAGGTTTTTCTCTGACACTGCTTCAAATTCCAAGCTCTGATGTTTATTTTTTACCCTATGTTTTACATCTTCTAAAATATTGTTTAAAACATTGTTAAATTGTTTCAAAGCTTTTCCTCCAATCTTTCGAGTAGTGTGATGTCTCCTCCTGATTCAATTATGAGTTGCCGAAGTTTCTCAAAGGCTGCACCACTTTCTAAGGACACTTTCGCGATCTGAATCCCTTCAACGAAAGATTTAGCTTTTCCAGCAGCAGAAAAAGCGGCAGAAGCATTCAACAAAACAATATTTTCTTTTCGGGATTCAAACCCTTTAAGGATACGAACAGCAATCAAAGCGCTATCAGAAACACCCTGCCCCAATATATCCCCCAAAACACCCTCTTTTAAGCCAAAATCTTTCGCTGAAACCTCATATGTTTGAACATCACCATTTTCAACCTCAGAGACTTTTGTGGAACCTATGGTTGAGATCTCATCAAGCCCTATCAAACCATGAACGACATAACCACGATTCACTCCAAGCCCTGAAAGAACCTTTGCAAGTTTTTCTGTTAACCTTGGATCATAAACTCCAACAACCTGGGCTTCTGCCCCCGCAGGATTGGTTAAAGGTCCAAGGATATTGAAAACGGTGCGAATGCCAATCTCTCTTCTTGGTCCTACTACATGCTTCATAGCAGGGTGAAACACGGGGGCAAACATGAAACCAATACCCACCCTCTCAATACATCTCTCTACAGTTTCAGGACTTGCAACTATGTTAACCCCTAAAGCTTCAAGGAGGTCAGCGCTACCACACTTACTTGTTACAGACCGATTCCCATGCTTCGCTACTGGAACACCTGCACCTGCAACAACAAGCGCTGAAATTGTGGACACATTAAACGTTTTCACCCTGTCTCCACCAGTTCCACAAGTATCCACAAGAATCCCATTCACTCTGGGAGTTATCCTGTGACAAAATCCCCGCATAACCCGAGCCATCGAAACAATCTCAGTAACAGTTTCACCCTTAAACCTCAACGCCGTTAAAAATGCTGCAATCTGAGCAGGAGTAGCAGTATTCTCCATGATTAATCGCATAGCTTCAGCTGCATAATCCTCAGAAAGGGATTCCCCTTCAACCAATAACCTTATTAAATGCCTAATATCCTGAACCGAATTTTTACAAACAGAATCTAAAACCACCATAAAAACACACCACACAAACAAGCGTTAAAAATTGAAATGAGTAAAAGAGAAGGAAAGAGCTAGAACTCTAAAAAGGTGGGATTTTTACATCCACCACCAAGAATCCCATAAAAAGAGAGAAGAAGATAAATAAAACCCGCTAGAATAAAGACAATACCCGCTAAGGGAAGCAGATTTTGGAATTAAAGCATCTCTTCTCTGCTTTGAAAGATTTTTAAAAAGAAGTAAGGAAACATTTAGAGGTATCGCTAAGAAATTCTCGACAAAAAATCCGTTAAAAGTTATTTCCAGTCCAAGCGATACACTTCCATCTTTTCTAGCCTATCTTTTAGATAAATTTTGAAGATATTTAAACATTACTAAGATAAAAATTAAGGGACTAATGGTTATGGGAAGCTGAAAATAAATTCATAGCTTTTGTTTTTTTTTATTAGGGGATTATATAGCTTCTTTTTTTGTTTTATTTGTTCTTTCTTTCTTTTTTTATTTTAAGAAGGAGGGTGTGGATACTATGGTTTAGGATGTTATGTAAAAATTACCTTTTGTTATAAATATCCAAATTAAAAGATTTTTTGTTGGATTATAGAGGAGGTTTTTTTATGCAGTTAGTTACTGTTCATTTACCGGCGGAATTTATTGAAGGATTGGATTATTTGGTTCGAAAACAGAGATATCCTAACCGTTCAGAAGCGATAAGAAACGCTGTCCGTGATCTACTAAAGGAAGAGTTGTGGTCTCAGCAACGTGTTATTATGGAAAAAGAAAGGAAAAGGTCCCAAATACCTTTCTTAAAAGAGGAAAAAATTCCAGGTTGAAAGAAAAGAGTCAAAACCTCTTTTTTTTAATTTTTCCAAAAATAAGATTCGTTAATTTTTTCGTTAAACGTTTATAATAGCATTTTTCTTACCGATTTCAAAAATCCTTATTTTAAAATAGAAAGCAAAATTTTTAGCTGAGATCCAGAAAGAGATTTCTAAAAGTTTTTACCATTTTAAAGGGTGGCTTTAGGGTGAGTATTTACTTCTGTCCCTTTTGCGGTTCTACTATAAAAGAAGGTCATAATTTTTGTAAAAATTGTGGCGCTGACCTTTCAAAAAAGAGTAAAGTGGCTAAAACTAGATTTCGGGGCAGTTTATGGCTAGGAGCACTTGTTGGCATAATTATAATGATTTTGGTTGGTAGAAAGGGAAACGTTTTCCATGGTTTGCTTCTTGGGGCTTTTATTGCAGGAATAGTTTCAGGAGACCTTGGAAAAGGAGCCTTGGCCGGAATTATGGTTGATTTAACGCTTTTAGCCCTATTATTAATAAGCCCTCCCAGCGATCTTATGGGCGATTATGAAGCGAGGGGTATAATTGAAGCTATAGTTGTCTCAGTAGTTTATAGTGTTATTTACATTTTACTCATTATTCTTGTAATAATATTCATAATACCTTGTGCCATCCTAGGGATTATAGGTGGAACTATTGGCAAAAAGATATATCGAGGAGAGTAAGGAGAGATAGGTTGCCTTATATCTATTTTCCCTTGTTATATCTTTAGAACCCTCCTAATATTTTTTTATAAAAGGAAAGATATTGTAGAACAAAAAAAGGTAAAAAATAAGTTTTTATTCTATTCTTCTTCTTAATTTTTCATATTGCGTTTTAAGGTTGTTGAAAAAAATGAGAGAAGCGATGGAATTTACTGGAAGAGTTTTATTAGGGGCGCTTGTTGGCATTGCAATAATGATAGTGCTCGGTAGAGAGGATCTTCTATTCGAAGGAATACTTATTGGGTCTTTTGTTGCTGGAATAATTGCTGGTGGTCCCGGAAAAGGTGCTTTGGCTGGAGTTTTAGTTGATTTAGCACTTTTAGCCATATTATTGATAAGTTTTGATAAATTAACCAAAGATTATGAACCAACAGGCTTGATCGAGGCTTTAGGGGTTTCAATTGCTATTACAATACTTTACATATTTATGCTAATTCTAGTAATAGTCTTAATAATACCTTGTGCAATCCTCGGTGCTATAGGCGGGATTATCGGCAAACAGATACAACCAAGTAAGGAAGGATAGAGAGGAATTTTTATCTCTTAAAACTTTTTTTATTTTTTTTTATTTTCATTTATTTTTTGAAATAGTTTGGTGCGTGTTTTGATTGGTTAGGAGAGGTTTTGCTAGTGAGAAGGAGAAAGGGGGAAAACTTGTCCAAGTGAGGGTAGAAGTTGATGAAGATAAAGTTTTAAAAGTGAGGATTACGGGTGATTTTTTCTTGCATCCTGAAGAGGTTCTTGAAGAGATGGAGGAGAGCTTTGTCGGTATGGGGGTTTTTGAGGAAGAGGAAATGATTTTGGAAAGCGTAAAGAAGGTTATCGAAGAGAGAGAAGCGATTTTGGTTGGTTTCACTGTTGAAGGCCTTGTTAGAATTTTTAAGGAGGCTGTTTCTTCTTGTTTGAGAAATGGAGAGTAGTAGGATTAGAGGTTCATGATGGATTTATGAATATGGCTATTGATGAAGCAGTGAGCGAGGGGGTGAGCAAAGGGATTTCTCCTCCAACTATTAGATTTTATAGGTGGAAGCCAAGCGCGGTTTCTATAGGATGTTTTCAAAGCTTGTTGGATGAAGTTGATTTAAAAAAATGCGAAAAACTTGGGATAGATTGCGTTAGAAGACGCACTGGAGGTGGAGCAGTTTATCACGATTATAACGGCGAAATAACTTATAGTGTGATAGCTCCTGAAAACTTTTTCCCTAAAAGTATTACGGAGTCTTACAATGTTATTTGTGGATGGGTTATAGATGGCTTAAAGCTTTTAGGCGTTGAAGGATATTTTCAGCCAGTAAATGACATACTCGTTGGAGGTAAAAAGATATCGGGTAATGCCCAAACAAGGCGTGGAGATGTTTTGTTGCAACACGGTACTATTCTTTATGATTTCGATTTAAAGACAATGTTTACCGTTTTAAAGGTAGGTGAAGAGAAGATATCGGACAAAATGATAAAAAGTGTTGAAGAACGAGTGACACGCCTCCTAAACCATGTTAATGTAAGCATGAGAGAGGTTACCAAAGCTTTAATTAAAGCCTTCACTAAAGGAAAAGATTATGAGATAAAAACTTGGACAAAGGAAGAATTAGCAAGAGTAAAAGAATTAGTAAATTTAAGATATAAAACAAAAGAATGGAACTTTTCCAGATAAAAAAAACAAAAATTAGGAAATTATGGTGTTTTCTTTTGCTTATATTTGTAAATGTAGATAATATCAGTGGAGAAATAGCATCTTACATAACAGAAAGCATTATGAAAAAGGGCGCTAAAAACGTTCATATTATACCTGCCCTAACTAAAAAAGGAAGACCAGAGTTCATTTTTCTCATCGATGTTGAAGGAAAAGAGAACACTAAAACAGTTATTGGATTTTTAGCGGCTGAATTAGGTACTTTAGGTCTAAGAATACTGAAAACAAAACATATCAAACTCAGTTACCAAATAGAAAAAGTGGATATTACAATTAGTGACATTGATGCTAATGTAGGAGTAAAAATAGTAAAGGATAAGAATGGGAAAATTTTAACTGCAAATGCAGAATTTCGCGACCTAGTAAAAGTAATAGAAGATCTTGCTGAAGCAAATATTCATATTCCTCTCATGAAGTTAAAAGAAATTGTTGAATCCGCTTTTCTAAGCAGAAATTTTCAAATCAAGATACAAGATATATAATAAAAAAAGGGGTAGGAGGGTATTATACCCTTTTAGAATGATCTATTCTACTTTTTTCAAGTTGCCTTTTATTTTAGCATAACTCTTTTGCTAATTTACCAGCCAGTTTAGCAACATCACGAGCTACAGCTTTAGGTCCTGGAATAGAGTTAGATAACCAAGCGCCTTCTGCTGCTTCTTTAGCAGCTTCTTTGGGACCCATTTTACCCATAGCTACTGCAACAGCGGCGGGAACAGTTATATTGATAATTGTGTGTCCTACATACATCAACTCTTGTACGGCTGCTGAAGCAAGAGCAACTGGATCCTTCATCTCTGCTTTTTTGTTTAAAACTACATCTGGTACAACTTTACCTGAAAGGTCTTCTAGCATGATCTCAGTGCCGTCAACTACTAATTTGCAATCTATATATGCATCAAAGCCAAAATGTTTTGCTGTGAATGAATCACTTCTCCGGGATTGTGCACGTAATACTGGAAATTCGAGTTTGATATCCTTTCCGAACATACTGCTGAACCGACCGCTTTTCTCTCTTCATCTAACTGTCTCGTGATTTCTCCTAAACTCTTTCCTTCACTTAGACCGTGATAAGCTCTCATAGCCCTTCTGTACAGGGCTTTAACTTTTGTACCTTCACTAGCTTGTATAATGGTTTCTGTTACAACACCTCTCCTTACTTGTTCTGCTTTTCTTGCCATGGTGTTTAGAGAACAGAGGGCATATTCTGGGTCAAAAAACGACGCTTCTTTTACTGCTTTGAGGATTTCTGCGGACTTTTCCACATCGCCCTTATTTGCCAATAAGATTTTCATGGTAACGAAAGCATCTGCCATAAGATGGCCTGATGGAGGATTAACTGGACCTCCTGAAAAACCAGCTCCTATAAAGGGAGCTTCTTTGAACATAGCTAAAGCTTCATCTAGTGCAAACATTCCAATGACTGATGATGGACCTATATCCTTTAAAATTATAGCCAAATCGCCAACAAGTTTCTCTGTTTCATATTCTTCATCAGTACCCCTTACGGTAAGTTTCTCTGGGAGGCCTGAGGCTTGAACTGCCCCTCTACCGGCTAAATCTTTGGTTTTAATCGTTCCAAAGAGACCATATTCTTCTCCAACAAAACCGTCAGGATGTAGGATTTCCATTACTGCTGTAGCACCAAGTATCGCGCAAAATATCGGACTAGGACTTATTCCGATACCAAAATACGCGTTCATCATAGCTTCAGTAGCGATTTTTCCACCGTTTAACGCAATTTCAGGATAATTGATATCTTCTCCAAGAGCATGATGACCATAAATTGCACCTCCTGCCACAAAAGGTGGAAGATCTCTTGCATCTACCTTAGTTAATTTACCTTCA
>SMTZ1_10003989_pt1 | contig 14848 bp, 20 predicted proteins | sample DeeMarSWOR136_30_FD_25667 | JGI IMG/M metagenome (IMG submission 25667)
GACAGGTTATATCATTTTTACTTCTTGGTCTTGCCATACTAAGATGTATGGTATTTCATATATTTAATTATGCTGTATATTTAAGGACACTACCAATTTTTTATTTAATAATTCAAATTTTCTAGAAATTATCTTCTATGTTCCTGTGGGGGATTAATATGAGGTGAGATTAAATCCATAAGATAATCTCTTAAAATATATCTAATACTCGCCAACCAAAGAATTGCTATTATAATGAAAATAATTGTTAAATATTCCCATTGATTAATTACCAGACCAAGAGCAATACCTGCAGCAGGAGCATGTTCTGTATTTGTAACTGCCATAATAAATATTGAAAAACCTACTGCGAAAGCACCAAATATAACTAAAGTTGTTGTTTCAGTAAAGTCTAAAATATTTTTAATTTGCGATTCTGAGATAAGATAAAATATAAATCCAACTGTTAAACCGACGATATATCCTCCAATAAGACGTCTTGGATCAGATGAATATTGAGTGGGCATAGTAAATACAATAAAGGCACTTGCGCCAAGAGCCGTTATTAGTGCGGCTTCATTAAGTATGTCTAAAAAAATCAAAACTGCAAGAATTGTAAGTGTTGCTAGAAAACATTGAAAAATATATTTAAATGAATTTTTTCTAAATTTTTTATCTATCCAAATTATCTTAGTCATTTCTTACAATTTATGTATTATATGAATTTATTTTACATGCCTGTTTTCAGGTAATAAAACCTGTGTATGTGGATAAGCAATTTCAACATCATCTGTTTTTCTTATTTCTTTTAATATTTCTCTAATAATATCTGTTGCTATAGCATTTCTTTTTGTTGCTATTGTGTGATATCTTACTGTTATGTCAATACCAGAATCTTTTGTTTTAAGACGTATATGAGAACCAATCAATCTTTTTTTTATAAAAAATTCCCAATGAGGTATCATAATCTTTTTAACAGCTGCTTTCATTATTTTTTCTGCTTTTTCAAGATTACTTTCATATGTAATAGCTACAGTAACTTCATCAAGTATTATATCATCTTTTTCATTATAGTTTATAATTTCTTTTTCAAAAATAATTGAGGTAGGAAGAATAACTGTTCTATTAGATTTCTCTTCTCCCTCAATTGTACCACCGACTTCTTCTAAATGGATATGTGTTAGCGTAATATTTGTGATATCGCCTTTTATGTTTGAAATAATCACTCTATCTCCTATACTAAATTGTTTTCGGGAAATAATTATTAACCATGCAAATACACCTGTAATGGGTTTTTGTAATGCCATTCCAAGAGCAACTGTCAATAATCCTGCAACAAAGCCTATATCACCCCAACTTTCGAAATATGCAAAGATAATAATTATAACTAAGAAAAATGCAAATAAAAATTTAAGTAAACTAAGGAATGTTATTACATTAGAAACCTGCTTTTTTCTAGTTACTTTTTTAAGTAACATACTTTTAATAATTTTTAAAATTATACTAAAAATAACAAATACAAAAACAACAACAATTAAAAAATATATTGTATCAAGATATGGTTCAATATATGTAAGGAGATCTTCAATAAAACTCATTTCCCCCCTATTTATTAAATAATTATTTATTATTTAATTTTTTTTTTTTGATCTTTTTTCTTTTTAGAATTAAATTTATTATCAATATGAATCCCATATATTATTTAGTGAATGCTACCTTATTTTAATCCAAATTTCAAATGTCTACTTTTATCATCGGTTTTTATTTTATCCTCACGCGCAAGCCAGCCAAGAGCTGAATATGCATCCTGTATCTTAATCTGTGTTATTCTGGCAATTGAAGGAACTTCAACTTGCCCTTGTGATTCAAGTAGTCGCCATACTTTACCTGCGTATTCTCCTATTATATTTGTTAAATTCGTCTCACCTAGTTTATAGTATGGGCCATCTTTGTATATTTTGTTTTCTCGTGCAAGCCATCCAATTCCTGAAAAAAAATCTTCTAGTGATAGTCTTGTATTTTTAATTAAAGAAGATTCATTCTGCGGGCCAAATGTGTTTAGCGAAATCCAAATTTTTCCTGCATTTTCTCCAAAATTTTTATTTACTTCTTTCATAAACCCCACCTTAACTATACGTTATATTTAATTCAATTAAATATCTTACCATAATTTCTAAATTTTTTTAATCTTTTGGTAAATCATGGTTTGCATAAAAGTTATACTATCAGAAAAAATCATTAACAATAATATCTATTGCATCTCCTTATTCTTTTTAAAAGAACAATTCCCATTTTATAATTACTAATTAGTTTTTACTTCGTATCTTTATGTCTTCGATTTTCTTTTTAATACCATATCTAAATAAAACAAATACATCTTTCTCCTTAAATTTTATTGATTAAATTTTTTCCTCAATTTGTCTTATTTTAGGTTTGATATATTTGCTGCATACTTCACAGCATAAATTTTCCTGCCTTCAATTGTTTCGCATTCTTTTAATCCTGATTTAGATAATCTATTATTACATACGTAACAATTTTTTTTTAAACCACATAATAACTAGAAATACTAACTAACTTTTTACAAATAATCATCCTTGCTCATTATCTTTATACTCTTTATCATTAATGAAAATTCCAAGTTCTTTTAATTTTACTTCTTCAATTATTTGTTCATCAGATTTTATTTTCTTTCTTTTTTGTGGTGGCATATTTTTATCATCCTTTTTTAAAATTACTAATTTTACTATAATTATTTACTTAAACTCAATATATAAATATTGAGAGAAAATTACACGGAAAAATTTCATAAAAATCGTAAAAAACGCGGAAAATTCTTAAAAATTGAATTTATTTCATTGTCAATAATCGTATTTATATTAAAAATTTAGGTAGATTGAATGGTCGATTTTCTTGGGATTATTGGATCAGAATTTTATGCATGGATAATACTTCCATTGTTGATATTTATTGCTCGTGTTTGTGATGTCAGTCTTGGAACTATAAGAATCATTTTTGTATCAAAAGGATTAAAATATCTCGCACCGCTTATTGGTTTTTTTGAAATTTTAATCTGGCTTTTGGCTATTGGCCAAATAATACAAAATCTAACAAATGTGTATTATTATATTTTTTATGCAGCTGGATTTGCTATAGGTAATTTTGTTGGAATTTTGATTGATGAGAAATTATCCATTGGAACCGTTGGAGTAAGAATAATAACCCGAAGAGATGCTCAAGAATTAATCGGTGCATTAAAAAAAGCTGATTATGGTCTTACTGTCCTAAATGCAGAGGGTTCAAATGGACTGGTAAAAATTATTTTTACAGTTGTAAATCGTCAAAATATTCAGGCCGTAATAAAAATTGTTAAAAAGTATAACTCAAAGGCATTTTATTCTATTGAAGATATAAGATATGTAAGTGAGGTCTTACCAACTCATGTTAAAACATGGTATAAAAAAGATTTATCTAAATTTTTAAGATGGTGGCATAAAGCAAAATAGATTTTTAACATGTATCTACTATATCCTTCATATTATACTGTTTTTTAATTTCTTGGATTTTATGATCAACATCCTTGATTTTTTTAAATGATCTTAAAATAAGATAGGCTCCAAATATTATTAACAAAATACAAATTGTTAATAATGGAATGATAAAATGAAGGGAGGTCATTACATCATAGTATTTAGATGTAGCAATAAGTACTGTAAAAACCGATATGGGTAATGTAAATATTGCTATAGCTGTTCTTAAGATTGCTAGAGAGGTTCTTTTTTCAGCAAGTAATAAGGATATCGTGTTGTATATTTCTGGGGAATAGTGATTTTCAATCATTATATCATTTTTTGTATTTTTGATTTGTTAAGTTTATAAAAAGCTTTATTTCTATCTATTATTCCAACTTCAATACATTCAATGTTTATTTTTCTTTTAAATACTTTTTTAATAGAATTGAATGCAAGTTTTATTGCTTGATCAAGTGTAATATTTTCATTATAATGTTTGTTTAAATATTTCAATACATTGTCGTTTTTTATTCCTTCACAGACTGCTTTATACCCTAAAAATGACCCTGATGGGTCTGTTGCAAACAAATGGATTCCATTTGAATCAACTCCTGCAATAATAAGTACTAATCCAAAAGGTCTTACTCCTCCAAAAGTAGTAAATAAATGTATATATCCACATAATTCTTCAACCAAACTCTTTATATTTATTTGTTCATCATACCAAAATCTATAATTAGCTGCAATATCCTGGGAATATTCTATTAAATGTCTAGCGTCAGCAGATAAACCAATATATGCACATACAAAATTATTATCAATCTGGATTATTTTTTCAATAGAAGATATCTCCACCAATTTTGAGGAAATATCTTTATATGCAAGAATTACAACGCCCCCTTTATATTTCAATGCCAATGTAGTAGACCCTTTTTTTATTGTTTCTCTGGCATATTCTACCTGAAAAAGTCTTCCATTTGGAGAAAAAATTGTACTGTCATAATCGTATTGGGCGTCGAATGATTCCATATTTCACTCCAGTTAAGATTTTTTTAAAAGTTATCATAGTCAATTATAATTTTTGACCAGAATACAATATTATACCTATATACCTTACCTTTTAACATCTTTCGATATTTTTATATAAGACTATTTTGGTTATCTTTATTGCTTAGTGGCAATATTATGCCTTCAGATACAGAACTAAAAAACAATTTTTCTTCTAACAAAGAAAAATCAAATGATATAAAACCGGAAATAATTCAGAATATCTTGGATGGTGGAAAGTCTCAATTTCCTCCTATTGCTCCTGAACTTGAATCACAGAGAATAATTGCTTCGGATAGAAATCGTTTGTTAGAAGAAAGACTTGAGGCTTTTGAGGATATCATTGACTCTGAGATTGGTGATACTAATCTTACTCGTGCCAGAAACATTGAACGTGAATTTGGGCTTCGTCAAATTTTTTTAAAATTCGAAGGAACAACTCCAACTGGTACTCAAAAAGATCGTATTGCATTTGCTCAAGTTATGGATGCATTAAGGAGGGGATATGATACAGTAACAGTTGCTACTTGTGGAAATTATGGAGCTGCAATTTCTCTTGCTGCATCAATTGCAGGAATCGTTTGTGAGATATATATACCTGAAAAATATCATACTAGCAGAATTAAAGAAATTGAAGATAATGGTGCAAAAATAATTCGTGTACCCGGAGATTACGAAAATGCAGTAAAGATTTCTCAGGAAATGGCTGATCAAAAGGAGTATTATGATGCCAATGCTGGGAGTGATAATACTATGATTCAATTCCGGGCTTATGGTGAGATAGCATATGAGATTTATGATGAAATACGTGATGCACCAGCTGTTGTTGCTATGCCTGTTTCTAATGGTACTACTCTAGCTGGAGTATATAAGGGATTTTTAAGTCTTTACAGGCGTGGAAAAACATCAAGAATTCCTAGATTAGTTGCAGGGTCATCTTTTGGGAAAAATCCTATTATTCAAGCTTTTTTGAAAAATCTCACAACTTGTGAAGATCTATCTCCTGAAAAAATACATGAAACAGCTATTAATGAACCTTTGATTAATTGGCGTTCTATTGATGGGGATTATGCTCTTGAAGCTATTAGAGAAACTGGCGGATGGGGCGCTTATGCTACTGATAAAAACATGTTATTTTTTTCAAAAATACTTCGTGAAAAAGAAGGTCTTAGTGTATTGCCTGCTTCAACTGCTGGTCTTATAGCACTTTTAGATAGACATAAAAACAATCCATTACCAAATGATCGTTATGTTATTATCTTGACGGGGAGAAAGTAAATTACAATTAAATTCACATCTAAACTTGGAGGTTGGTAATGGTTAAGAAACGTGCTATTGTTTATGCAGATCGACTTTTTAATTGTGCTGATGGTAAAACTGCACATGGGCTTGTCAGATTTAGTAAAAGGTTTGATATTGCATGTGTTGTAGATACCACTATTGCTGAGGGAGATGCAGGTGAAATTTTAGATGGTTTGAAAAGGAACATACCTCTTTATAATGATCTTGAAAGAGCCCATAAATGCTCAGATCCAAATACTTTTATTATTGGAGCAGTCTCAGAGGGAGGCATTTTACCTAAGGGTTATGATAAGGCTGTTCTTTGGGCTCTTGAAAAAGGCCTTAATATCGTATCAGGACTTCATGAGTTCATATCAGAAAACCCAAAATTTTTAAAACTTGCGAAAAAAAATAACTGTAAAATTACAGATGTAAGAAAGATTTTTCGGGATTATAAAAGATTTTATACAGGTGAAATCAAGAATGTTAAATCAAAACGAATAGCGATTTTAGGAACTGATTCTGCTATTGGTAAAAGAACTATAGCTGTTATGATAAACGAGGAATTGAAGAAAAGAGGTAGAAAAACTGATATGATTTATACAGGTCAAACTGGTTGGATTCAAGGTTGGCCACATGGTGTTGTACTTGACGCAATGATTAATGATTTTGTAGCTGGTGGAATAGAAGGTGCTATTCTTGATTCATGGAAAGAATCTAAACCTGATTTTATGATTATAGAGGGACAAGGAAGTCTGGTTCATCCTTTTTTTCCAGGTGGTTTTGAGATACTTGCTGCTGGTCGAATAGATGGTTTTATTTTAGTAGATGCTCCAAAAAGACCTCATCTAGATGGTTTTCCAGAATATCAAATGCCAGATCCAAGAAGGGTTGTAAGAATTGCTGAACTGCTAACTGAGAAACCTTTAGTCGGAATCGGTTTAAACAATGAAAATATGGTAAAGGATGATATTAAAAATGTTAAAATTAAACTTAAGGATACTTTTAACGTTCCTGTAATTGAACCATTGAGCGAAGGTGTTGTTGAAATTGTTGATTTTTTGGAGGAACTTGATGACAGGTAAAATACATGATATGATTTGTTTTTCTTCAATTGAATTATCAGAAACAGAAATTAATGGTAAGAGTGTTAAAACAAATGTGATTCTTAATAAAATTAATGGAGATAAATCCTCTTTTAATATTTTGCTAAAATATGAAAATAAATTAAATGAGGACTTTATTCCTCTATTACGCCTTGCTTTTACTATGCCACTTTTAAATTATGGTTTATTTTCAAAAAGATTCAAGTTGAAATTTCCAATAAGTAAAGCAGACTATAAAATATTAAATATTTTAAATAAAATTTTTAGCAGTGATATTTTTGTAAATAAAATACTTCGAAGAAGAGCAAATTATATTCTTCCAGGATTTCTTCCAAGAGAGGAAAATGTGGAATTGGAGGATTCCAATCCAAAAGCAGTTATTGAACCTTTGAAAGTTTATGAGGATAAAATAATTTCATCAGAAATGGATAAGAATTCTTGTGGCATTTTATCAAGCGGTGGTAAAGAAAGTCTATTAACTTATGGTTTACTTAATGAGATAGGATGTAAGACATATCCGTTATATGTAAATGAAAGTGGAGGACACTGGAGAACTGCTATACCTGCTTATAGATACCATAATAAAATTGATACTAAAACACAGAAAGTTTGGACAAATATCGATAGATATTATGTTTTTATGCTTGATAATTTAAAATTTATTAGACCAGATCATAGAAAAATATGGGCGGATACCTATCCAATTCGTCTATGTATTTTCCCGTTTTATGTATTCTTATTACTACCTATATTTGCAGAAAAAAAAATTGGTAATATTCTATTAGGTAGTGAATTTGATGATTTAAGAATCACACCCGGTTATCTTGGAATTAAACATTATTATGGTATATATGATCAACATCAAGACTATGATATTTTAATGAATAAATGGTATTCAAAAAGATTACCAGGTTTAGTTCAATGGTCAGCAGTTAGGAATATTTCTGGTTTAATTGTTGAAAGAATCCTTGTAAAACGTTACCCTGAACTTTCTAAATATCAACGATCATGTCATTCATGTCATTTTGAAAAAGATAAAATTGTCCCATGTGGAATATGTTCAAAATGCATGGGAGTTTTACTTTTTTTATTAGCAAATAAATTAAATCCTCAAATTATGAATTTTAAAAAAGAGGATATCGATAATTATACAGAGCGAGTTAATCCATCGAATCTACGATTAGATGAAGATGAAAAGAACCAATCATTTTATATTATTGGGAAAAAAGGTAATATTCCAAATGTCAAACCTGTTGATCATGTTGAGAAAATCCATATAAATATAGACACTTGTGATCCAAACTTAATCCCAGAACATTTGAGAAATAAACTGATGAATATTATTAATAAATATACAACTGGTCATTGTAAATTAAAAAATAAACAATGGATTTCTTAAAATTAACTTTATTTAGTTATGTTTCAAGCTCTTTAACCATTCTAAAAGCATCGTACGTCCTATACTGTTTATAATTATAATAATTTTTTAATAGTGCTATTTTCCTGAAACCTAATCTTTCATAGAGGTTAACTGCAGTATTATTTCCAACTGATACCTCTAATCTTATCTTTTTAATATATTTAGGATACATATCCTCTTCCGCTGCTTGTAGAAGTTTCTTGCCAATCCCATTTCCTTGAAACTTTGGATCAACATTTAGAGTTTCTATTCCAGCCACTTGTGAATTTTTATTATATAATACAATAATAAATCCACGGAGTTTTTGATGTTTGATTTCTGCTAAACAATTGCTATTTGCCACTGTTATTAGATATTTTAACTGTTTTGGGGTATATGCAATATATTTGTTGAAGCATTTTCTTTCTAATTCAATAATATTATCAAGATCATCTACAGTAATTCTACGTACAACCCCCAAATCCATAATAATCAAACAAGTATTAAAAATCAATTCAATTACTTTTCTATTGGGAGATATTAGTATTTAAGGTTAATTAGAAAGTTTTATATATTACATCATGGTGAAATTATAAAGGAAGAATATTTGTGTGCAATATTTGGAGGGAAATATGAATAATACAATTGATGTAACACAAAAATTACTAAAAATTGTAAAGCAAAGAAAAACACCAGTTCTTGTTAATAAACAAGAAAATGGTTATAAGAAAAATAGAAACGTTAGTAAGAGCCTTGCTTATGAGAGTTACTCATCTGATTCTGATTATTAGAATTTTTAATTTTATTTTTTAAATCATCTGCAATAATTAATATACTTCCAAGCTGCATTTTTACTGAATTACGGATTGGAACATGATAGAATGCACCTCGTTCTTGTACACTTTTTGCAATTGATTTAATTTCAAGATCATAAGTTTCCATTAGTTGACAAATCTTTGGAGCACCACCTTTTACACAAATACTTTCTGCAACTCTCCATATCTGGCCAAGGAAGAATAAATCAAATATATCTTCAACAACGCTGTTTTCAAATTTTTCAGCTTTTGTAATTGTTCTATCCTCTGCTTTTTCAAGTATTCGTTTTTCATGTTCGATTGACAATTTAGCGTTAGAAATATGTTTTTTTGCTAAATTAAAAAGTAAAGGATCTGCCATATTTTCATATTCTTTTAGTTTTTCAAGAATTTTTGTTGAATATTCGACTCTTGATTTTTTTCGTTTGTATCGCTCCTCAACCATTTTTTTATATGATTTTTTTGATTGGTTTTTATCTTCTAACTTATGACTTAAATACATTGGAACTTCGCAATTAAAACTAAAACCTCCTATGTTTTTCTGGTACCATTCATCACTACAGGCACCACGTCTTAGATCAGGTAGTATCAACGGGTCTTTTTTTTTGTAATATTGAATATAATCCTTTAGACCATACATTTGGTAAAAACCTGGAGATAGCATCTGTCCAAATGGAACATCTGGTGATTTATCAGAGAGTGGAATATTTAAACTAGAGACGAATTTTCTTAATTTTGGATAAACGTCTGGGAAATCCTTGCTAAGATAATAATATCCATTAGTAAAACCACTATGATGAAGGTTACATAGTAATTCTGGGCGTTCTTTTTCTAGAACTTCTTTAATTGCAATGGTTTCTGGTCTTGATTGTGTCCATTGGTAATCCTCATATTCTATTGGGAAGGTCCACTCATATTGATCCTCTGTTGGTTCTCTAAAAGATGATTTTGCCATCGCAGCTAAGGACTCAGGCATATTAAACCAGCCCTCATTTAAACGCATCCCTCTGCGTTCAAGAATAGGGATTAACAACCAACGCCATCCAAAACTATTTACTTCTGGATGAGTTGCTAACCATCGAGCAAAATATGTTATTACTAAGCTTCCTAATGGTTCATCGCTATGAGGCACGCCAATAATTAATGCTGTTTTATCGCTTTCTCCGATGTCTAACATTATAAGCGGCTTATCATCAATTGTTATCCCGATTTTTTTATTTTTTACATTTGGCATCTCGATAATAAGATTTACTAAATTGTCTATTTCACTGACATTTAAAAATCGAGTATAAGTAGGAATTTCGTTTAAGATTTTATTGAAATCTGATGTTTCCATTTTATAAATCAACCTCAATACCCAGACCTGGTTTATCAGATGGAATAACATACCCATTTCTATAGCTTGCACCGCCTTTCACAATATCCTCTTTGAAATCTAAGGCGGAATCTAAATCTGCATATTGGACATTTTTAAATGCACATGCAAAATGTACGCCAGCTGCCATAGCACCCATTGATTCATTCATACAACCTATCATTACAGGTATTTCTGCAATTTCTGCATATGTATTTGCCTTGATAGCGTTAGTTATTCCTCCAATTTTCATAAGCTTAATATTTATCATATCTGCTATTTCCATTTTAACAGCTTTTAGACTATCTCTAAGAGTTAGCGCGGTTTCATCAGCCATAATAGGAACTGGGCACTGTGCTGTAACTTCCTTTAGAGCATAAAGATATTTAGCAGGAGTTGGTTGTTCAAGAATTTCAACATCTGCACCTAGTTTCTCAAGTGTTTCAACGACACGTAATGCTTTTTCAAGGCTATATCCTTCATTTGCATCTAAACGAATCTTAATATTTGAACCAACAGCACTTCTTATTGCTAGTACTACTTCAATATCTTGATCAGGATCCATTCCACATTTAACTTTGAGACAAGTAAATCCTTGAGAAACAAATTCCTTTGCTTTTTCCACCATAACATCTACTGGATTTAAACCAATTGTTATTGAGGTCTCAATTTTATCTCTATAACCACCAAGAAGTTTGTATAAAGGCAAATCTGCTTTCTTTCCAAGGATATCAAAAAGAGCCATATTAATACCGGCTCTTAGTGAAGGATTAGCCTTTATTTTATCTTCAATAACATCATTTAATAAATTTATTCTAGTTGGGTCCTCTCCAACAAGAATATCTTTTACAACACTATTAAAACAATCCATAACAGACTCTTTTGTTTCAGAAGTTACACTGTCAGGAGTTGCACAACCCCATCCAATAATATCTTCATCGGTTTCAATTTTTAAAAAAACATTTTCACCAACATACATAGTTTCATTTGCAATAGCAAAAGGTTCCTTCAATTTAAGATCTAAGGGATAAGCTGAAACTGATTTAACTTTCATATCAGCCGAATAACAAAATGGTACTAATAAGAATTATCATTAAATATTACTTGAATTTGTTATATTTTCTTTAGGGATATTTAAATATACCCTATATGATTCTATTTTTTCCAATTATATGTTCTATTAATAGTGTTTAATATATAATATAGGAGTGGATTTACTTAGTTAAAAAGGAAAAACAAACTATCGAAGAAATTGTTCGCTGTCCTGAATGTGGAAAAACTCATCTTACAAGAGATTATAACAGAGCTGAACTTATTTGTAATGATTGTGGTCTTGTAATAGATGAAGATTTTATTGATCATGGACCTGAATGGCGTGCATTTGATGGAGAACAACGAGAAAAAAGGGCACGTGTTGGTGCACCTCTAACATATACAATTCATGATAAAGGATTGAGCACTGAAATTGATTGGAGTAACAAGGATTCATATGGTAAGACAATACCAACAAAAAATCGTGCACAATTATATCGTCTTAGAAAATGGCAACGTCGAATAAGAATAGCAGATGCAACAGAGAGAAATCTTGCACTTGCCTTAACAAATCTGGATCGATTGGCATCTAGTTTAGGACTTCCTAGAGTTGTTCGAGAAACTGCAGCTATGATCTATCGAAAAGCAGCGATGAAAAATCTAATCCGTGGTAGAAGTATCGAAGGTGTTGTCGCTGCAGCGTTGTATGCTGCATGCCGACAATGTCATGCACCTCGAACATTAGATGAGATAAGTAATATCTCTAATATTAAAAGAAAGGAAATAGGAAAAAACTATAGGTTTATAGCAAAGGAAATCAAGTTAAAACTCCTTCCGACCTCACCTGAAGATTATATTTCACGATTTTGTAGTGAATTAAAACTTAGCAATGAGGTTCAAGTAAAAACAATGGAGATTTTAAAACTTGCAGCAGAAAACTCATTGATTACAGGGCGAGGACCAACAGGTAATGCTGCTGCATCTTTGTATATTGCATCGGTTATTTGTGGAGAACGACGTACACAAAGAGAAGTTGCTGATGTTGCAGGTGTTACTGAAGTAACTGTTCGAAATAGATATAAAGAAATAATAAAAAAATTAGATATAAATTTTAATCTATAATTTTTTTATATGCAGATTTCATCAACCTAATTTTTTATTATAAGCGTACTGTAAAATATATTTGTTCCATTCGCCTCTTTAATTATTTTTATAAAATCCTTTCTTATTTTTTCTAAATCTTCTTGTGACATAGATTTTACATTGGTTGATGACTTACATTTTAATTCAGAAATATTGCCCTGTAACCTACAAACAATAGGTCGGACTGGATATATTACACATCTATCATTAATGATATATGGGCATCTCATCTGATTTTGTTCAAATTGATCTTTAGTCCATAAAATTCGTTTTAATTTCTTTTTTTCCAAATAATTACTTATCAAAATGTCCTCAGGTTCAAACCAAACTATTGGACCACAACATTTATGACAATGTTTACAATTGAAATTTTGTATTGATCTATAAATTTTTTTTAAGGATTTGATCACTGTTTGATTCAACTTGATATTTCACCTAAAAAATCTTAAATAAGACTTCTTTGCCTAAATGCTGCTGTTTTAATCTTTACTCCCATAGATTCTAAACCAGCAAACCCTTTTTCAGTAAGTATAAATATTTTTTCTGTCTTCTTTTTTATCCAGTTTAATTCAATCATCCTTTCCATTAATAAATTTCCTAGATATGATCCAAGGTGTTCATAAAGAATACCATGGTCACTTTCAAAACAAACATTTACCATCTTTCTATTTACTGCACGAAGTTTATCTACATCAATACCAATAATTTCTAATTCGTCCCAACCTTTCTGTGTAATAACATAATCATTATCAATCATCTTTATTAAATTCTCTTTTAAAAAAAATCTTAGAAGAGATTCCCCTAGAAGACCACCTAAATGATTATTACAAGATGTTACATTCATCATTTTTTCAAAATTTACATTACTCATCATAAATCACACTCATATTACTATCTCTCTTATGAGGCGATAAACGTCTAGTTATATATCCTGCGATACGATTCCGTAAAAGTTTACTTTTAACATCGGTTAATTCTGTCACTTTTACTTTATTATGTTGGAAATCACCAACAACGAATTCCTTTGGATATTTTTCAATAAGTTCTATTGCTGTATTTTTTATATTTGTCTGCCTTATATTTCCCAATAATATCAGCTCGCATATTTTATTTTACAAGGTGGAGGAAGCTTCGAAGATGCTTTCATTAAAGCCTCTCTTGAATGTTGAATATTTCTTTCAAAAGTTTCAACTTTCATGATAACCTGCCCTCGTTCTACACGGGCAGCTGTACCAACTGCTTTTCCAAAAGAAGCACGCATACCTTGAGAAACACGATCTGCACCTGCACCTGTTGCTTGCTTATTTTCTCTTAAAACATGATGAGGATATATACTAATTGTTAATCTATAGTCAGTAACCCCTACTTTTTTTTCTAGATACCTGTTTGCTGCAACACGTGCTGATTCCAAAGATGTATGCCGAATTTGGCATCTTTCTTCTGAATATAGCATTAATTGAACAGGAAAAACTCCTGTTTTATTACCAAGTACAAATTGCGTTATGCGGGATAATGGAACACCGCCCATATATTCTCTCCTGGTATAGGCTTGTTGTTTTATATCGTGATACATACTATTTGGTTTTCGTGCCATATAAATAACCTCAAATATTCATAATCAATGTTTAATTTCAAGCTAATAGACTCTATTAAGATTATAAAATTTTAGTGCGTTTTCCAAGGAAAAAATAAAAAAAATAAAAGAAAACAAAAGTTAAAATTGATAAATATCCGCATTTTAAACGATTTCGCTTGAAAAGAAATATTTGCATTAGAAACAAATGCATAAAATGCTGTATAAAAACTTCAATGTTACTTTCGGATAATGATATTCTTAAAATTGAAGATACTGGTTATAATAGAAAATATTTTACTAAAAGTAAAAAAGGATGGTTGAAATTAAAAAATAAAGATGGAAAATGTGTTTTTCATAATGGGAAAATCTGTGTAATATATGATAACAGACCTGAGGGGTGTAAACTATATCCTCTTATATTCAATAAAGAAAATAAAAGTGCCATTATTGATGAAGAATGTCCATATCAAGATGAGTTTAGATTTAATAAAAAAAATGTTAATCAGTTGTATAGGTTGGTTACACAGATTATCAATGAAAGAAAAAATAGAAAAAAATCTAAAAAAATAGATATAATCAACAATTGATTTTAAATTAGATTAGA
>SMTZ1_10003992_pt1 | contig 14846 bp, 15 predicted proteins | sample DeeMarSWOR136_30_FD_25667 | JGI IMG/M metagenome (IMG submission 25667)
TTGAAAGTAAGAGCAGTATAAAATAGATTTGGCTTATAAATTATTTTATTTACTAATTCCAATTTCTACTTGAATATCGTCTATATTCCATTTTTTCACAAGTTTACCTTCAGGTTTATCTTTAAAAGAAATTTTATCAGATCTAGTTTCACCCTTTATATAATCCTCCCATTTTAAAAGAAAAGCTTTCTTTTCTACTTCAACATTAATTTCTGTTATAATTTTATCCTCAACATCTAAATCTAGTTCCTTTCTCATAGACTGTATTCTTCTAAGTATTTCTCTAGCAAAACCTTCTGATTCCAAATCGGGTGTTAAGGCAGTATCAAGTAAAAGAATTATTCCTTCCATTCCAGCTTTAGCAATATGCTCTTTTTCTTTTTCAACAATTTCAAAATCTTCTTTTGTTAAAATTATTTTTTCACTATCGATTTTTATTTCTATTTTATTGTTTTTCATAACATCATTGTACAATTTACCTTTATCTAATTTTTCAATTTCACTAAAAACAATTTTTGCTTTTTCTTTAAATTTTTTGCCTATACTTGATTGACTTGGTTTTAATGTTTTTATCATGAACTTTGATGTATCTTTTTCAAAAGATATTTTTTTTACATTTATTTCTTCATTTAATAAATCTAGTAAATTTTTTATTAAATTCTCTATTTTTAAATCACAAATTAATGTTGCACTTTTTAGAGGATATCTAACTTTTATTCCAATTTTTGAACGAAGAGCTCGGCCAATTTCTACTAGCTCTCTGATTTTATCCATACCTTTTTCTAGTTCGTCATTAATATATTTTTTATTAAATTCTGGATAATCGCATAGATGTATACTCTCAGGCATATCATCTGTTTTCAGATTCAAATATATCTCTTCTGTAATAAATGGTATAAATGGTGCTAAGAGTTTTGACAATCCTAAAAATATCTCATAAATAGTTGCATAACTGGCAATTTTGTCATCAGTTTTTTCTTCTACCCATAATCTTTTTCTTGAGCGTCGTAGATACCAATTGCTAAAATCTTCAATTATAAAATTTTCAATAATTCTAGCAGCTTTGTGTACCTCAAATGTTTCAATATATGAATTTACTTCTGAAATAACTTTATTAAACCTACTAATTATCCATTTATCAAGCGGTTTTCTTTTATCATATGAAACAAAATCCTTTTTTGGATCAAATTTATCCAGCAAAGCATAGGTTGCAAAGAAATTATATGAATTCCAAAAAGTCAATATGAATTTTCCAAGTGTATCTTTTACTGCTTGTTCAAAGAATCTTGTAGACATCCATGGTGCGTTTGAAGATACAAGGTACCAACGCATAGCATCAGCACCTTCATTATCAAGAATTAAGTTTGGATCAACATAATTTTTTTTACTTTTACTCATCTTTTGATTATTTTCATCAAGTACAAGACCCAATGTAAGCACATTTTTATATGGATTTTTATTAAAAAGAAAAGTGGATATTGCTAGTAGTGAATAAAACCATCCTCTTGTTTGATCAAGTGCCTCGCTAATAAAATCAACTGGAAAATTTTCTTTAAAATTTTCTTCGTTTTCAAATGGATAATGCCATTGAGCAAAAAAAGCTGACCCTGAATCATACCAACAATCAATTACTTCTTCCTCACGTTTCATTATACTTTTACATTTTGGACATTTAATAACCAACTCATCGACTAGTGGTTTATGTAAATCGTAATTTTTTGGAAAATTTTCACTTAATTTTTTAAGCTCTTCAACACTACCAATACATATTTCATTTTTACATTTTTTATTAGTACAAGTCCATATCGGTAATGGTGTTCCCCAATATCTTTTACGAGAAAGTGCCCAGTCTTTTACCTCACGTATAAAATCCCCAAAACGTCCTTGCTGTAAGTGTTCGGGATACCAATGAATTTGATTGTTATTTCTTATCAGTGATTCTTGAACCTTAGTCATAGCAATAAACCAAGATTCCATAGCATAATATAGAAGAGGAGATTCACATCGCCAACAAAAAGGATAATCATGTTTATATCCGTGAACTCCTTCTAAAAGACCACGTTTTTGTAAATTATCAATAATACTAGGATCTGCTTCTTTAACAAATTTTCCTTTCCAAAGTTCAACTTCCTCAGGAAAAGTTCCATCGAGCTTAACCAATTGCACAACTGGCAGATTATATTTTTTACCAACGTTATAGTCATCCTCACCAAAAGCTGGTGCTATATGAACTATCCCAGTTCCATCCCCCATTGTTACAAAATCAGCAAGTACAACATACCAAGCTTTTTCATCAACTACAGCGTAATCATATAACGGTTCGTATTGTATATTTTCTAGTTTTTTACCTGGAAAACCATCAATTGTTTCAAATTCCTGACCTTTTAATAATACTGCTGCACGTTGTTCAGCAAGAATTAAAATTTGTCCTTTGTAACGTATTTTAATATATGTTTCATCTGGATGAACAGCAAGTGCGACATTTGATATTAAAGTCCAAGGTGTTGTTGTCCACGTTAAAAAATAAGCATCCTCATTTTTAAGTTTAAATTTAACAAAAATAGATGGATCTTCAACAGTTTTATAACCTTGTGAAATTTCATGAGCAGATAAGGCTGTACCACAACGTGGACAATATGGTACAACCTTATGTCCTTTATACAAAAGTTTTTTTTCCCAAGCTTGTTTTAAAGACCACCAAACACTTTCTATATAATCATTTTTAAAAGTAATATATGGGTTTTCCATATCAAGCCAAAAGCCAATGCGTTTAGTCATTTCAACCCAAGCTTTTTCATATTTAAGAGTACTTTTTTTACACTCTTCATTGAATTTCGCTATGCCAAATTTTTCGATTGCTTGTTTATCGTCTAAACCAAGTGCCTTTTCTACTTCAATTTCAACGGGTAGGCCATGGGTATCCCAACCAGCTTTTCTTAAAATATAATGACCGTTCATTGTTTGATAACGCAGGAAAAAATCCTTCATAACTCTAGTTAAAACATGACCAGGATGAGGTAAACCATTTGCAGTTGGTGGACCTTCTAAAAAAACATAAGCTTTACAATCAATTTTGTTATCAATGGATTTTTTAAAAATATCATATTCTGTCCAGAAGTTCAGTATTTTTTCTTCAATTTGTTTTGGATTGTATTTTTGAGGTGGAGATTTTATCATCGTCTTTACACCAAATTTTAAGATAAATTATTCTATATAACAGCACCCTAATGACGAAAGGCCATTAAAACGGTTTCCATTACATTAACATTTTAATAATTTCTTATATCATCTGCTTTAATAAATTCCCTAAGTAAAGAAGTTGCATAACTACCTTTTATAAGTTCAAATTTCAAATTTAATGCTTTTTTATTTTTATTAAAATCATCATTTATCAATTTAAATTCTAAATCTTTTACACTGGCAAGCAATGGACGCCTTTGACCAGCTGAAGAAATATATGGTATATCAGGGATTATAAAGTCCCTTGAATCTAATTTTTCAGAATCAATTATTTTATGTTCAATTTCACCCATTACCCCTTCTGAAAAAATTGAATCACTACCAAATAAAACACCACTTACAAATGCTTTACCCTTGGTTATTTGTAAATTTACTTTTTTAACATTACTTTTTGTAACTTTTATTCCATTTTCATCAATACTACCTTTTCTAATGGGTAGAATAATATCACCTATAACGGCTTTATTCAATGGAACATTGTTTTTAATTCGTTGGCTTAGAATTCTATTAAATAAATAAGATTGATAAGCATAAACAAACATAGTTAAAAGATTTCTTGGTAACTCTTGTAAAGCACCAACAAAATCATTTGGATTAACAACTAGTTTATTCAAAATTGCTTTTTCAAAATTTAATTTATGTGGATATGACTTTAAAGCTTCTGCAAAATCATATGTTTTTTGTAAATTCTCTCTGAGTTTATATGTATCTTCATCTTCATCCTTCTTAGGATTAGCAATATAAGTCATTACAGCTTTTTCAAAATCATCTTTTACAATAAATTTTCCTACAATATGTGTAATAGGTCGGATTACCCCAAATCTTTGTATACCAAAAAAATTTGGAAAACCATCATTATCATTTATAAAATTAGTAATCTTTTCAACATGCTCATAATCAACATCATCATTAATGGCTCTAACTATTACATCGAATTTATTACCGGATAAATTACCTAATTTAATTGATTTATCAGAGCGATATATATTTTCAATAGAAACATCCTTGATCTTAATATTTAGCAAATTTTCTACAGTTACATCATAAAAAGACATCAATTGTGTTGTTTTTGCTCTTTTATCTTTTGTACCTGCAAAACTAATACGTTTTTTAGAAATATGTAGAGAATCAGATAGTTTTCTTATAAGTAGATTTGTTTCCCAATTTTTTGAAGTAATAGTAGTAATAAGAAATATACCTGAGTCAGATTTTGCAGGAAAATTTGAAATCTCTTGTACAATAAAATCCTCAGGATACAGTCGGAGTTTTCCACCTATACCACGAAAAGGTGTTAAAAAAGTTTTAATACCAATTTTTTTTTCAATATCTAAAACTTTCATTTATTTTTTACTCTTACTTTTTGATTGAAAAGTTTTACTGAAATCTTTTATTTCTGTTTCAAGATGTTTAACAGCTTTCTTAAGATAATCTTCTGGTGCTCCTTTTTTTACTCTTATATATAAACGTCTTTTATTTGATTCAGGATGATCTGTAAAGTAGGTTGCATAATCTATATTTTCATTTTCTAAAAGTACTTCAATTATTGGATTGAGAATAGTTTCATTTTCTCCTGTTACTTCTAATTCTAGTTCCTTTGTTGTTTTTTTAATGGTTTTAAGCTCCATAAATTTCAACTTCCTATTAAGTATTAATTAAATTATCTAAAACTTGTCGATATTATATTCTCCATAATCAATTGCTAATTTTCTTCTTTCTTTGTTGCCGCAATTATTGCATTCAAGAATGTTTCCTTTTTTATATAAAACTTGTCTACAATTTGAACAATTAGATTTAATTGCTCCTAGATTTTTATCTTTTGTTGTAAGTTGAAGACTTGGTTTAACCTGTGTAATTTTTGCTCTTATAATATCACCTGTTGTAAATTCTGTTGATGGCTCTTTAACATAAGAAGTTGATATTTCCGAAACACGCAATGTTCCATTTGTATCACCAGAAATAGATCTTTTCTTACCTACTACGTGGACTACTTCAGCAATAACCATGTTAGACCTTACAGATTCAACATAAGCTAGTACAATATCGTTCTTTTTTATTTCGGTTGGTATACTTGTTAATGGTTTAATAATAGCTTTTTTATGTTTCTCATCTATAGAAAAAGTTCCAAATCTTGAAGCTCTTATTATTCCATCTTCTTCAAAAGTTCCTTCACCAGGTAATAATTCTTCAGAAGTTGATACTTGATCACCAGGCAATACCACTTTGTTTTTTTCCATTATTTCACCACAATTTTATTAATTTAAGTAAGTTTAGGCAATCTAATTATCGTTTTAAAGGTTGTGGTATAGACATTATATGTAAATGTAGAAATTTTCGATAAAAAAGTTATATGTACATATTAACAAATATTTTAACATTATTCCTTTATTAGAATTCTATCTTAGTCCATATTTATGCAATCTTTTTATGTTTTTATCATAGTTGTACCAACGTTTAGGCCAATCTGGATTATGAAGTTTTAATTCTTCTAATACATTTTTTCGAATTAAACCTGTACTAATGTCTTCTTTAGGGTGTTTTTCTATCTTATCAGCTATTTTTCGTGCTACTTGAACGTTTGCACCAGTTTTAACAACGCTAACTATAATTTTTTCTTTTATAAAAGGCTCTATTCTTCCATCTTTTTTAATTACTTTTTTAAGCATAATAAAATGCCTCCAATAATGTTGTCCAATTATGTAACTAATTACTATGAATTAAATTAATCCTTTTTTTGTAAATAAATATTCTATATAGATATTTCATATTTTTCTATCAAATTGTTATAAATTTTTAATTTCTGTATAAATCCAAGTTTTCAACAATTATAAGATTCTGTAATAGGTTTATTGATCTTTGAAAATATGATTATCAACAAAAAATGATTTTTAGACATGGATTTAAACATTTTCTTATAGATATATATTAAGTTTTATATAATGCCGTTATTCAACTTTATTTTGTTGTAAAAAGAATTATAAACGCAATAGCTATTTCGGTTTTCCTACTAATAGCAACAATAGGTGTAAAAATGTCACGTAAACCAGGGCATATGTATAGAGAAATAAAACAACATGCCTATACAAGAAGAGAATACATGGGTGGAATACCACCATCACGTATAACACAGTTTGTAATTGGAAATAAATCTGAGAAATTTCCAATGCATCTAACATTAACAGTAAATGAAAGATGTCAAATCAGACATACAGCTTTGGAATCTGCTCGTATAGCAGCAACCAGAGCAATGGAAAAAAAGGCAGGAACAACAGATTTTAGAATTACTATTCATGTTTTTCCACATCATATAATTAGAGAAAACAAACAAGCAACCGGAGCAGGAGCAGATCGTGTTTCACAAGGTATGAGATCTTCTTTTGGAGCAGCAGTCGGAACAGCAGCGCGTGTAGAGACAAATCAAATAGTAATGACAATAGATACATTAGATAAGAATTTTGAGCACGCTAGAGAAGCATTAAGAAAAGCAGCTTCAAAATTACCATCTCCTTGTAAAATTAATTCAGGAAGAGCTGCTTAAGTAGTTATATATATTTTATGATAAATGGAAAAATAATTGCAAACAAAATAATTAAAGATAATGTTAAAGAGATATTTTTTACTATTTTAATTCTCTGTTCTTCTGTTGCATCCTTTTTTAGTCTTTTTACAAGGGAGTTCATAGCATCATTAAACAAAAATCCTCCGTCAAGTGGGATCATAGGTAAAACATTAAATAACCCTACTGCAAGATTGAGCCAGAAAATCCAATACAATGTATTTACTATCACCCAAAAAACAATAGGTGGAAATACACCTAGTGGTCCTGTTATTACATATGATTCTGTAAAAGGGGAAACAATGGGATTATAACCTTCGAAATAACCTGTTAAAGGAATAACGTAAAAAAAGAGGAATCCATATGGGAATCTTTCAAAAATAGGATTTTTAAGTATATTTAGGTTTTCTTTAATACCAATTAGTGAATAAACACCGTTAAATCCCTTACCTTTGTTAGACTCAACCGCAAAATAATTATATCTATCTGTAAGTTTTATTGTTTTATTATAGAAAATATGATTATAGACAAATGAAATTGAAATTGTTTCATTTGCTTGGGTATTATTCATAATTTCAATGTATTTAATGTAGCGCTGTTCAAATGTTTCAAACTTGGAAAAATCAGTTCCATTTACTTCTGTAATTATTGCTCCAGTTTTAATTCCGATCTCATCTGCAGGTGAATTTTTATAAACTTCTAAAATCCCTATTCCTTCAGCTGATGGTTGAACTGCAGACATAAAAAGAAATGAAAAAAGTAATATTGCTACTAAAGCAACAAAAAAATTTGAAAGTGGACCCACTGCATAAACACGCATACGTTTACCAGTTTTTGCTTTTTTAAGTTCTTCTTCGTCAGGTTCACAAAAAGCACCAATTGGAATAATTAAATATAAAATACCTAAGGATTTTACCTTTAAATCACCAACAAATGTTAAAATGCCGTGAGAAAATTCATGCGCTATAATTGCAACAATTAGTGCGATTAAAATATATCCTAAATATTCCAATGGTAAAATAGGATTTATACCTGGTAATATAAGTGCTATTTCAAATCCTGGCATTGCTTGTTTTTGTGCAGGGGTAAAACCTATTACAGCCCAAGCTTGCCATATCAAAACAAATACCATAATAATCATTGTAATAAAACAAAAAACAATGCCAAAATTGGCATATTTTTTCCAGAACCTTTTTGCACTTGCTATTTTTTTTAAAAAATTTATTCCTTTTTTAGTTCGTAAAAGTAAAGCTGGACCATATAAAGATAAATTATACTTTTTAAGAATTTCCTTCTTATGAAGAATATAAATAGTTAAAAAATAAATCAGAATAATTGTAAAAAATATTAATAAACCTTCTATCAATGTCATTTTTCGAGGATGCAATGTGTTTTTATTTATTAATGTAACTGAACATTTTTAAAAATAAAAAATATTATTTTTATTTTTGTCTTAGACCTAAAAATAATTTTCTTTTTAAATATTGGAACAGTATCTACTAGACTATTAAATATGACTGATGAGAGCCTAAATTTAGTGATTGTTGCATTCAATCTGTCTTTTTATTTTTCTAAAGACTTTAGATACCAAGCAATGGCCCAACCGATGAATAAGGGTATGCTAAGTAGAGATACAACAATTGCAAGTAGGAACCAAGACATTGATGTTAAACCAAGCGCCCTACCCGTAACGTCACTGATGACTCCCAGGATAGCGAATATAATACCGAGAAACCAAAAAAAGTGACCCCATAGACCTGCTGAACCAATGCCTTTCTTCAAATATTCACGGTCTTCCCAATGTTTCACCATATTTTCTACCTCACCTCCTTCATTACTTTAGAATTTAAATAACTTAATTGGTTTTAATGATTTCCTTTTCTTCTCATATTTTGTGTTATTGACTATTAAAACATTGTTATTTAAGTCCTAGACCTAAAAATAATTTGTATTAGAAAATAACAATAAAAAAATCCATGAGTAATCTATATATTTATGGAAATAACGAGGAATAGTTAAAAAACAAGGGTAACTTGAAATTTATTGTAAACATATGATTGGAACAAATGTTGTTTAAAATATTATTTTTGTAAACTTTGTTTTATATAAATTAGTAAATATTAAGTAACAAAAGCTATATTAGATATACAAAGAAATTTTTTAAGGGAGGAAAAAAAATGAAAAAGAAAATAGTTGGAATTTTAGTGTGCACCCTGTTGATTGCAACTGCTGTTCCAGCAGTAGGAATATTGAATATTAAAAAACAAAGTAATGGAACGACATCGTATGAAGCAGATGTCCCTGTTTGGGAAGTTGGAGATTCATGGACATATAATGAGCATTATAATGAATTTGCATACAAAAATGATGGAACACTACTTCTAGCCTGGTATCATAATTGTACCAGCACCTATACCGTCACGAATACTACAGGAGACAGTTATAAAGTGAAGTTGACATCAAAAAATAATCAGGGAAGCTTAATCGTAGGTTCAATCAGATTAAAATATACTCCATTCACGAAATTATCCCAAGAATTGGAACATAGAAAAACCGACCTAGCATATAAGGGTTGGATTCATCAGGAAAAAGGTTTTGTGTTTTGGCTTCTAGGAAAAATAGGACTTCCTATCCCTGCCCATTTTAGTCTTGTTACAGAAGCTTCATTTTCACCAGCAGAAGAACTTATTCCGTTTCCACTAACTCCAGGAAAAACTGGTACATTCTCAAATTATTCGATGATTGGTCATCAAAAGATGTCACTATACTTCGGACTGATTAAGTTGAGTGACTCAAATTTTTCCTATAATACTTCTGCACAAGACTATATCTGTGAAATGACTAACATAACTGTCCCTGCAGGACCATATGAAGCCTATAACATATCAACAGATGTTGGCAGTGCACAAAATTTCTCTTATCTTTACTATGTGCCCCAAGTAGGCTCCTATGCGAAAATTTCCAGACATTTAGAGTTGGATGGTTCTGGGAAACCTACAATGAACTACGAACATGAATTAGTATCTACTAACTATTCACCATAAAAATCACTCTTTTTTTATTTAAACGCTAGACCTAAACAATCTGAACTAAGGATAAATTACTGTGTTATCCATGAATAATCTATATATTTATGGAAATAACGAGGAATAAATTTTTGATAATATATTAAACAAATTTTGGTCTGCATCATTAATTATTATTTATGACACAATTGGTTTATCAGAAATATCTTTATTTTTCCATATTGGTTCTATTTCAAGTCTCTTTTGTATTAATTCAGGTATTAATTTTTTAGCTTTTTCAAGATGTTCATCAACTTCTTTTTGATTCCCTTGAGAATACGCTATAAGAGCGATATTGTAATGAATAATCCCTCTACTTTTATCAATAACCGCGGCATATTTTAATAAATCTAATAATACATGTTTTATTTTATTTGTATTTTCCGGTTTTGAATTTTTTATAGCTTGTCTTGTAAGATAATCTGATTCAGCCCAATAAGATATATCGGTTATAATTTCGCGATATCTTTTTGAATAAGTCTCGAGACCATGAATTTCACATAGGTAAGAAAGAATTTCTTTTTGTTCAGCATCTGTATGCAAACTTATATCTTTTTCTTCATCTTTTTTCAAATATTTCTTTAGCATCTCGCCAGATAGTATCGCCGTTTAATATTGCTTCCTTGATTTCAGCAGATACAAATTCAGAATTTAGAAAATTTACTGCTTCACGAGCATCACCAGGATAAATCTTTCCATCTTTAATTCTATCACAGAATTTTTTCTTTTCAGGGATTGAAAGATTTTTGATTACTCGTAGAGTTTCAGTAGAGATATGGTCCGAGGTTCCCTCGCTTCTAAAAATTTTATCCCTATCTTCTTTGGCTCTTATTAAATCTGAAGTTTGTCTATCTGAATAACAAATTCTTTTACTATAATCAGTAATTGTCTTGTATCTTCCGCTTTTGTAACCCCTTACCCACTGAGCATATACTTGGTCTTCATGTCCCTCTGAAGAAATATCTGTATTATGACGAATTGATGCAAGAGCAAATTCACAAGCCTCATCATCTGTTAAATCTCTTTTAATTGTTGGTATTTTCTTTTCTTTAAGAAGTTTAAATGCTTCAAGAACCTCTTGACCTGTTACCCATTGAAATTTTTTTCCTACTTTCCTTACAATGATTGGAACTATTTTGCATGTGGACTCAATATTATCAGCAATTCTTTCGATGTCTTCGTTTTTGATAGTTCTTTTTAGTTTTTCGTTTGAGGTTATATTAGCAATAGAGAGATATTCAACTTTTTCTTCTTTATACGTTGGTTTATCTTTTTTCTTATTGTATTTCATCTATTTCCATTTAAGAGTACTTAAATTTATATGATTTGTATTAAAAAATTACTTAAATTAGTTCACTATCGTGTTGTTAATGATTTGCCCAAAATGCAGAAGTAAATCAATCATCAAATATGGTCAATTCCATGGTAAACAACGATATATCTGTAAAAAGTGTCATAAAACATTCACTGAGTTCTCATACAAGAATTATCCACCAACTTCTGTCCATCCTATGTTTATTGCATTAATACTAAACAGATATCGAGCTGAGTCTTTAGATGAGAAAACTCAAAGATTAAACAACTGGTTACAGATATTCAAATCTCATAATGTATATGTTGGAACTAAGGATAAAATATCGAGGTCTACTGTTTATAAATGGATTAACAACTATGATGAGTTTGTCAAAGGTGTGAGTCCTAAACAATCCAATTTATTTTTTCAGAAATTACTGCAAAAAGCTTTTTCAGAACCTATTGATGAAGAACCACCTGAGCCAAAAATTGTCGGAAAAGAAATAAAAGTAACATATGGTTTCAAATCATATAAGGAATTTCTAGTATTTTTACAAAAAGTCATGGGTAAAAATTTATCATATGAATTACTAAAAGATGAAAAGTTTCTACGCGATTTGTATAAAGAATGCAAACAAAAAACCATAACTCATAGAGAGTATATATTAAAATATTAACCAACATTTGTAATTTGCAAAAAGTATTGGATTTTAACAAATCCCTTAATTATTTATAGGTCAAACCAATAAATATTATTTTTACTTTTCATTAATTGCTCTATTAAATATTTACACCATTTTAGTTTCTTTAATTTTAGATTTTTATTTTTTTCTTTGGAAAAAGAATATTTACCAATTTTACCATTAAAATCAAAACCAACTAAATTTATTTTTTTTGCATTAAAATGATCAGATATATAAACAGCTCTATCACCATCTGTAAAACCTCCAAAATTATAAACATTCTTGTATAATTTTGGATCAGTTTGTGTAGTTCCAATAATATTTAATTTAAATTCATGGATATATCTTTGAATTCTATTAATGTTGTCTCCATGTGCATGTATTACTAATATACTTCCTTTAGAATTTGCCTTAATTTGATCTGAAACCTTACCATCTAAATCAGTTACAATAATATCAGGATGAATGTTTTTTTCAAGTAATGCAGTAGTTGCACCATCTGCTGAAATTTTTATTTTATTTTCAAACTTTTGTTTATTAATTTCAATTGAATTTTCTAAGGACGGTCCTGCTCCAAAAACAATGACTTCTTTATCACAAATCAACTCTTTTAATTCTTTAATTAAAATTACTTTTTTTCTTTTTAATAATTTTTCTAAAATATCAGCTGATAATTTATCTTTTTTTATTGAAAAACCAAAATCATCAACAATTTTTTTATAAATAGGTGCCCATTCTTTATAAAACATAGAATTTCAATTTTCCTTAATGAGTTCTTATCGTCTTATTTTCAATTTCAATTTTTTTTTCTTCAAGCTCATTAATTTCTTTTACATAATGATAAATAATTAATCCACTTAATGCTATCATAATTCCTGTAAAAGTATACCCAATGAAACTCATGGTAAAAAACGGATTAACATCGAAACTTTTTGGCCAATTTGCAAAAGCCTCATAAAGAGCGCCAAACACAGTTGAAGAAATAAAGCCAAATGCAAATAAAGAAAATGGAGCAGGCCAATATCTTTTTAATAATTTTTTATCTTTAACATAAACATCTGCAACATGCCCGGCCAAAGCAACTAAACAGGCTATAACAACTCCCCAGATTATATTATTTAAAAAAAATATCCAACGTAAAATTTCTACTTCAGATCTTAAACTTAGATTATTAACATTATAATAAGCCATTATAAACGTAGCAATTAATATTATAAAAGCAATAATGTATGTAAAAATTGACATTCTACCAGTGAAAAAACCAGATTTTATTTCTGACCATGCAACTGCAAGTATTCTTTCCCATCTAAATACCCTTATTAATAAATATAAACCCAATGTCAATAATATTGCGCCAAATCCACTAGCAGCCATATCTAGTAAAACAAAAATTGCTCCAACGATGAGAACTAGTGCTATTGGTAAAACAAACTGTTTTTGAACCTTTTCATCTTCAAGGATTTTAATTACTCTATAATAGGTATCCTCAAGTTCTCTACTTTGTTTTACAGAAACTTTATTTATTGAAGTAATTTTTATTCGAGATTGAATAATTGGTAAAACATATTCATCTTCTACTCCATCTGTAACTAAAACAATATCATCTACCTTAGTTTCTTTTATTACTTGCTCAAGTTGTTGTGTTATTTTTTCATCAGATTTTATTCCAACATTAATATCGCCACATATAGTGGCTATTTCAACATTCTTTTTTAATTTTAAAAATTTATTATAGATTGATATTGCTGAAAAAATTGCATTTAAATCTGAATCTTCAGGATCTGCTTGTCCAAGTTTATTGGCTGCATTTATATTGTCTTTTATGCCTATTATTGGACTTTTTACATTTGCTTTTCTTCCGAAATCATCATCTCGATCAACATTTAGAATCAGGGTTTTCATAATATTTCAATAACTGTAAGAATTATTATTAATATAATTGTTACTATTGAATCTGTAATAATCCTATTGATTTTTTTATAGTTTCAGTAACACAACGATTAATAAAGATATTAATTATTGCGCATGTTAAATGAGTAGCAATAAATCCTTTTCAGATTTGAAGTTTATTTTTATGATGTTAATCGCCATAATAGTATGGGCTTTTGCTTTTCCATTTATAAGAATAGGATTGGACGAACTTTCATTTATAAATCTTACAATAATGAGATTTTTTATTGTATGTTGTGTTTTATTAATATTTATTATAATACAATCAAAAAAAGTTTCAAAGCTTCAAAAAAAAGATATAATTCCAATTTTTATTTTAGGTTTTTTTGGTGTAATTGTATATCATTTAGGATTAAATTATGGGGAACTATATGTTTCACCAGGTTCTGCTAGCTTAATAATTGCTACAATTCCAATACAGATTTTGATATTAGCAGCAATATTTCTAAAAGAAAAAATTACATATATAAAACTATTAGGAATAATTATTGCACTAATAGGTGTTTTAATAATATCAATATGGGGAACAAAAGGTGCTACACTTGAAATAAAATATATTACTGCCGCAATAGCAATATTTATTGCAGCCACATCAGGTGCTTTTTACACAATCGCTGGTAAAAAATTACTAAATCGTTATTCAGGTTTGTCACTAACTGTGTATGCTATGCTTCTGGGCAGCATAGGTTTATTACCACTGACGATCAACAGTTCTCTTATTAATCAAGTTTCAAATTTATCTATAAAAGGTTGGTTTGCTCTAATATTTTTAGGGATATTTTCAACTATTATTGGATATGCTATATGGTATATTGCTTTAGAAAAAAAGACTGCAAGTGAAATAAGTATATATTTGTATTTAATACCAGTTTTATCAACTATAATTAGTTTCTTTTTACTTAAAGAAGAAATAACATATATGTTTATTTTAGGTGGTTTTTTAGTTATATCTGGATTAGTAATTGTTAATAGGAAAACAAAAATAATAGAAAAACAAAAAACTTGATTAATAAATTATTATTTTCCAAAGATTATGACTAACATACTTTATATGAAAAATAT
>SMTZ1_10003993_pt1 | contig 14846 bp, 16 predicted proteins | sample DeeMarSWOR136_30_FD_25667 | JGI IMG/M metagenome (IMG submission 25667)
CAGTTAATGCTAAACTGGTCCCTTCGGGATTCTGATCATGGTATACATCGGCAATTAACGTGTAGGCATAATCTCCAGTGGCATGGTGAGCTTCATCAAAAATAATCAAACATACCTGTTCTAAGGGATATCTTTTATTTGCTAAGTCATTGCGTAAGGTTTGAGGAGTGTAAAATATAATTTGATGGGAGTGAAATAATGCGGTCCTTTCTTCAGGTGGCACTTTTCCCGTAAGTACCACAAACTGATCGGTAGAAATAGTGAGCAACTCTTGAAACGATTCGTAATGCTGATTGATAAGAGGGCGTGTAGGAGCGAGTACGATTACTTTACTTTCTCTAGGAAACAATTCTAACGTTTTGGCAGCCACATATACGCCAATAACCGTTTTTCCTAAGCCGGTCGGAAGCACTACTAAAGAATTCTTAGACACACATTTTTGGGCAATAGAAATCTGGTATTGGCGATATTCAATCTTTCGCACTTGGAGGTAACTTTTTTTTTCGTTGTTATTACCCTCTTCTACTCTACTTTTCAACATAACTTACTCCTTATTCCTATTTAATATTAATAATGTAATCCTCTACTTGTAGTTGGCTTAAAACACGATTGCTCTTAGTATAGGAGCGAATCATAGTTCCAATAGATACCGCAATATTAGTAGGATAGATGAGACCATTACCCCGATGTTCAAATAAGTAGGGATGGACATGTTCTAACTGCCTTACTTTTTTGGATAATTCGGTGCCTTGATGTTGGAGATCGAATCCTTTCCCGATGTTCACATGGGTAAAATAATACGTGATGTCGCTCAGTAGCTTGGAATGGTCTGTGTTGAGTTGGATTTCTTTACTTGTAAGCTCTATAAAATTCATCCTCGTATCTTTTTTAGATTCAAGCCATAAAAAAATATGATTATTCTTCCACTTTTTACAGAAAGTGTAGCCATTGAGGTCCTTTACTAATAATTGCTGAAATTGTAATAAGAGGTCAATAGCTTTTTGTACTTCGTTCATGGAAAGGTTCATTACTTCTGCTAATTTATTAATATTAAGCAAGCATTGTTTTCGACGCTTAAATTCTTCCAATGCATAAAGGATCTGAGTTAAGTGCTTAATTTTAATACTGGACGACATCTAAAAAAAATTAAAAATAGAAATATAAAAAGAAAAAATTTTTAGGGTGTTTTTTTCTTGAGTTTCAAGATGTTTATTTTTTTAGAGGAAAGTACTATTACTACAGAAGGAGCAATAGTTAAGGCTAAAATAGTAGGTAACGTAGTCATGAGATTGAACTCCTCTCCTCCCACTGGAAGATAATCTTCAGGAGAAGGGTTACGGAAATTCTTTACTAAATCGCATACCCATAGTAATGCCTCCTGTTCAATTTTATTCTGGTCCGCAGTTAAGTAAAATTCTTGAAGGAAAGGATCGTAAATATTCTGCATAAGATTATAGATATCTTCTATCTCAAAATAAACATGTAAGCCTAGTAAATTAGAAAGCTTGAAACTGTAATATATGTTTTTGATGTTACTATAATTTAGATGATTGATTATATAGCTCTTTATTTTCGCTGTATCTAAATTGAATTCGTCCAAAAGAAGAAGAAGTTCTGCTCCAAAATAGGTTGCTTGCAAGATATCTTCAGCATTATCAAAATTATTAGGTTTTAAATACAACTCTAAACCATTTTCTATTACTTGATTTAAAATATATCCTTTTACTGCTTCGAGATCAAATCCTAACCCTATTAAATTATTAGTCCCTAGAAAAGTATCCAATAATTCTAATGATTTCAGTGTATAATAGGTATATTCAAAACTGATGGTAAAATTCTGATAAGAAGGATAGCCGGTAAAATATTGAGAGGAGGCAAAAGCGCCATAATTTTCACATCCTGGCTCTAGATATTGACTTGCGACAATTTCGGAGATAAACATCTCTAACCCATATGTGGCATTAAATTCAGGAAGTTTATAGATGTAATTCAAGGAGCTAAGCGCCCAGTAAATCGTATCAAATCCGTATGATCTCTTGTAATGGTTTTCTTCAGAACAATAATATTCCAGGGGACGAGATCTGAATTGAGTGTATGAAAGTTCCATGGAAGTAGCAGCTTTAAAGGAGTGATAAGTAGGATAAGTAGATACCATATAGCTGTTTTCAATTATTTCATAGAGTTCTTTAACAGGAAAATCCAGCACCATGTTATAAAGTTCAAATGCGCTTAACATAGTATGGAAGTGATGTAAGGAAGTATATTCTTCAGAAAGCAAGGAATAGCCCTTTCCATCTGCAAACATAGTTAAACTTTTTACCATTTTATCTTTCTGGGATTGATTAAACCTTGTGATTTCTCCTAAATTTTGTAAGGAACGTAGGATTTGAAAAGTATCTATAAGCTCATAGTCCTTTAAAATAGTGGATTGATCCCATATTCCTAATAAATTTTGATTGTTTATTAGAAAATCAAGGGTCGCATTATAATTAATCGAAGGACAAGCGGTTAATTGGGCAAGTTCAAGAGCCATCGCAGTCGCTACTAGGTTGTAATTAGAATTGGGGGTATCAAATCCGTAGGTAAAGCTACTTTCAACAGCATCGTATATACCGATAAGATAGGTATGTAACAGAGGGGTATCAATAGCATTCATTTTACCTAAGATCTCTAAACTTCTAACACAATAATAACTCGCAAAAACTGAAGGTTCGCTCAATCCTAGCGAACGGAAGGACTCATCCTCATCATTGTAAAATCCGCCATAAATGCCTATAGAATAGGCGGTCTCTTGAAGTGTGGCGACAAATTCTGCTAAATCCTCTGCAATGAGGGGGTGAGAATCCCAACTATCCAAGAGTGTGAGAGTTTGTATTGCAAAATAAGTATTATCCATAGTAGATGTTTTAGAATCACCAGGAAGCAGGATACTATAAGGCTCTCCTACAAATCCACTGGTGGAAGGATTATAACAACTCCAAATAAAATTCACCATAGGAGAGATACTGATCTCATCCAATTCATTTATAATGTCAAGAGCTAACGCCGCATAACAGTTTATTTCCAGGAGGGATGCTAAGGGATAACAATTATCCGTAAGATCCGTATTAATATAGCGTTCTACATAGGGATCTATAAAAAGACGATCCTGCTCATTATAAAAGGACATTATAAAATCTTTCAATGCAATGATATCTATTTGATCCAATTCTCCGAGAGCATCTAAGATCGCAAGCGCGTAATAAGTGGCTTGAAGGGAAGGCTCATAGATCTGGGGGAAGTAACCCCTCATCCCATATTCCATCATTTTATCATTGAGCAAATTTATGACGCATTGCGAGTCAATCGCACTACTCTGTAGAATATCCAAAGATTCTTCCGATATTCTTGTATAAGACTGAGAAATGAGGGGGATCACTCCTAAACATAGTAATAGTAGAATAAAACTAATTTTTAAGCTTTTTTTTTTTTTCTCCATTTGATAAATCACTACCTAATTAGGTTACACAGAAAATCAGTTGTAAGTATTTAAAAGAAAAATTGAATTAGCTGTGTAAAAACATGTAAAAACAAAAAATAGAAAGGGAAAGGACTAAAGGAGGAGGAAAAAAAGAAAAAAAAGATTAGAATCTAACTGTTTATTCTAATCCTATCGAGGCAAGACACTTATGGGAGGTCCTTTGGGTAGAGTAAACTTCCAAAATTGCACTTCAAATAAAGGATCCTCTAGAAGAGGGGAGGTGGGGGGGATGTTGAGAACAGGATCCACATATTTGAATGGATTTACCCTGAGATAGATAACCATAGGGTTATTGTAACAATCATTGATTACGTAAAAATAATATTTAAAGTGATTATGGGCATTAAACACATCAAGGGCTTGACCTAATTTGATTTCCACAATATCTGAGTCCGGTCCCTCAGCCCCCAAACTTTCAGCAAGGATCAATCCCATTTTGGACATTATTTTTCGGAGCAGATCTGAAGATCGCACTAAGGTTGTGAATCCGGAAACTTGTAAGCGATCAAAGATGTTTTTTTCTACTTGGCGATGAATGGTACTCATTCGGATACCGAGGCGTTCACAGATACTGCTTACTTTTAAATCTACTCCTTTTAAGCATAAAGCTGAAATGGAGGTACAAAGTCCCGCAATTACATCATCCTTAGTATTTTTAATAGAAGGCCACAGTCTATAAAGGATCTTTTTGGATTGATAAAAGAAGGGCATCCCTAATTCGAAATGCTCGGTGATTTCTAATATTCTCTGGAGAACGTAATCCTTTCTGTTTCTCTCTGTATACTCGGGAAGAAATCTATAGAGTTGAAGCATAAAATTACCAAATTCGGTTTTGGAAAGGTTACCCTCGGATTGCTTTAATAATTCTTCCCTGTCAATGGATTTACTATTTAGCTTACAATAGAGATAGATGACAATGGGGACTAATTTCTCAACCCCTCTATATTTGGTTCCCCTACCTAATTTGGAGCGAATCGCCATAAACTTTTTAAAGATCAGCTCTTGTTCAGTAGTGGGTAATTTCAAATTGCTTAAAATTCTATTTATCTCTTTTTTTGCACGTTTTTCTATGTCATCTTTATTTTTTTGAAGAGAATCTAACCTATTAAGCTTCTCTAATCTCACAGAGTTAGGAGAGCACATTCTTTCACGCTTTGATCCCATTTGAGTATCTCCAAGAACTGCATGTTGAAGGTTTATGCTATCATAAGGTCTATGATACTCCAATTTTTGTACTTCTAACACAACTCCACAATCACCGCATACATATCCTTCGATAGTTTCTTGAATATTTTCTGAATTACAAAGATCACACTTATCAAGGGAATCAGGTTCTAGTTCAAACTGAATCAGGTCAGGATCCGACATATTTTTACTTGCCATTTTTTAATCACGATAAATTTACTTTAATCTTAAGAAATATTTGTGACGGAGTTTGCTTTTTAAATGTTTTCCCTTACCCCAAAAACTGAAATAATTTCATATTTTAGAAGAATTATGATCCAAATATTGAACAAAAAGATACGATTTTTTAACAGTTTTGTGGTTTTTCCGCAATTCGAATTTGGGCTTTTCATTTGACCCAGCACTCTCCCATTTTAGCATCTAAGAAAATCAATGGTAAGATACTAATAGACAGAGATTTGAGTCCCCTTTTATATTTTTTTTAGTTATATTTGCTGTACTTTATATTTAGAGTGTTGGTCTTCAGTTTTTTAAAATAGATTGCTCTTCTTCTCAGCCCAGCCTCTACCTCTTATAGAAGGAGAGAAGAGCCCTAATTTTTTTTTCTTTATTTGAATAAGATTAGAGCGCTCCTAGATGGGCTGAAAAATGTTCACAAAATTTTTGAAAGAGATAATATTAGATAGAAAAACACCTATATAAACTCCAATTTTTTTTAACGCCTTATCCTTAATTTTTTCTTTATATAAATTTAGACTATTATTTTTATATGTTAGAATTATTTATTTGGTATGGAATTATCCTTCTAAGTTCTTTAATTCTTAGGTATATTAGAAGTCTACGGATTGGCCCTTTTAAAATCCTGCTAAACATTTTGTCCTTTGTAGGTGTAGCTGTGCATGAAGCCAGCCATTTTGCATTAGCTCTTCTCTTTGGAGTCAAGATCAAAGGTATCAGAGTAAATTATCGTGATAGATGGACGGGAGCGGTAGCTCCTAATGGTGCAGTAGGCTTAGATGAAACTAATATGGATAACTCTGTATTACAAATGCTAATGGCGGCGATAGCTCCATTATTTGTGTCCACCTTTCTGTTTATGTTCTGTTTAGACTTAATATTTACATTAGAAACAAATGCGTGGGTAAATGTAGTAGCGGGATTTTGTGCAATCTCCTTATTGATTGGCTCCAAACCGTCCAGTGCCGATGTTCAGCAAATTACTAAAGCATTTCATCGAGATGTGAAGTATTCTCTCTACCAGCTGACTCTTGTAGGTGTTGCTATTTTATTCATATGGTTCGTTGTCGATTTTTCAATGGTTGTTTTACCCTTTGAGGTCCTATATTATATCGCATACTTTTTATTGGTCATTGTGATGTATTTTGTTCTGAAAAGTATTGGTATTGGGTTGAGATACTTTTATCTCCATATATTGGGGCCCATGAAAGTGCGTGGGAGGAGGATGACGCGAAAACGCTATAAACCCATAAATCCTAAAAAATTAGGAATTGAAGAACCCCATTGGTGATGAAAAATGAAAGCATTCTGTTATTTTGCGTTGCTTATTGCGTTTATGATGTTTTTTCAGAAGGATCCTACCTTTACCATTATTATTATCATCGCAGGAGTAGGAGTGTACCTTTTTTTTAAAGCAAGGAAAAGTAAATCCGGACTTTTAGGGTTTCTGAGTGGAAAGGCAGATCCTCAAGAAAACAAGATTGATGATCTCATTACTCTGATGGTCCTAAATCAATTGTTTAATAATTCTAACCATCCTTCGCAGGAGCCTGTCAAAGATCAAAGGAAAGAACGACAAGAAGAGATCGATAAAGTAAAAAGAGAAGTTTTAGATTTGCTGGAAAGTGATTAAATGCTAACTCAGAAGCAGTCATTCATTTATATAGAGTCAATGATGTTTCGTAAAAAAGTCATGTCGCTTTCGGGAAGTTCCGGTACCGGTAAAACTACGTTAGCGCTCCAATTGGTAGGAAATAGTCTAACTCATATGGTTCCATACCAGAGTCAGTGTATTTGGGTTCAAGCGAGTGAGCTATTTTCAAAAAGACGTTTGTTAAATATGTTTCAAGGAGATCCTGAGAAACAAGACTATCTTGCACAAAATATTTTCCTTACTCCTTTAACTAAAACCTTTTCAAATTATACAGAACAAAAGACAGGATTAGAAAAACTAATGCATACCGTTTTGCCCCCATTTTTGAAATTTATTGTAGTAGATAATATATCTCATCATCTACGCTACAAGATTTCCAAGATTCACAAGGTGGGTTTGATAAGTAGAATGTTGGACGATTTTTATTCTACTTCTCTCTATCCCCTTATAATGCTATGTCAACGCGAAAATATAGGTCTTATCTTGATCCATGAAGTTTCTTTTGATCCTTCGAGTGGTTCCGCCTTACCTTTTTTTCATAAATTATATGATCGCCTGGATTTATTGCATATCACTCTTTCTAATACCATTGGGTCTGATTTGAAAACCCTAAGGTTAAAATATAATGATGTCTCAAAGACCTTGGCATATGAAATAGCTACTAAAGGATTGATCTTTTTGTGAAAATAGAAAATAAAAAAAAATTTTCCCTCTCCACCGTGAATTTTTCTTTAAATATTTACGATATAAGTATAAAATAATATGAATGAATCGATTAGCAATACGATCAAATGCAGTATATGCCGTTCCAACATAGATCCCGACACGCTTTTTTTTCAGTCTGCGGTTACTTTTGGGGTAGTATGTAATTCCTGTAAAGAGAGGTTTTCTGAAGAGGATATTACCCTAATTCTTGAGCTTTTACTCATTTCTGAGGGGTATTTTGGAATGTATGAACGTTCTCATTTTTGTTTAGAGAAAATCATAAAAGAAGTGGCAATGGAAACTAAAGATGCATCAGGAATGCCAGATTTTGAAAAAATGTATATTACTGTCTTGCATAAGGCTCTAACCTACGGTATCACTCCTCATGAATTTGAACAAGAATTAGTTGCGTACCTAGAGGCTTAAAAGGAGTTAATAATTAATTTTTTTTTCTTCCTTATTAATTTTAAGTTTAAATAGCCTTTAATGAACATTCATATTTTGCTTTTTCAATTAAGCATTAATACTTTAATTGAGTCTATATTAATGATAGTTATGATTTTCCAAATAAATTTTTGGGGATCCCTTATTGGATCTGGAATAGCTACATTATTTTCGATTGGAGCGTGGGCTAGCATAAAGCAACTTGAGAAAATTCTTAAGAAGAGAAAAGATAATCGCAATTTCAGTAAATTATATCGATTATTTTCAAAAGATTCATTACTACTTTATTTAGCTTCAGAAATCGTGATTTTAGTAAATGAAATTGGAGATGTTAATATATTTAAAGTATTGAAGTTAGTCAGAGAGGAAAACGTAGCTGGGTTTTTCTTAAATAATGAGAAGTATCGCATAAATATTACTTATAAGCTTGGGAAAAATTCGATAATAATTAATGAAGGGTCAAGTCCTTATGATTATGCAAATCCAAGTGAAAATTTACCTATAAAAGAAAGTCTCTTAAATTACTTTGAGCAACAATGCAAGAATGAAAAAATAAAATTAAAGAAATAAATTTTTAGAATTTAGATTTACTTTTTCTTTTAAATATTCCTCCTGTAATATGAAGGTAGAATAGAGAAAATAATGAAAAGGATGCATATCACTCCAGGACTGCCCCTATTATACCTTTTATCCCCATGTGGAAGCGTTATTTTTCCTATTCATTCTCTTTTTTTCAGGTTAGCCTAAGTTTTTTAATTTCGATTTGATTCCATTAATGGGAAGATTTGCGATTAGTGGAAGAAAGTGATTTTTTCCTTTATAAATCCTCGAGGGAAAAAGAATGCAATTAAAATTACCTAAAAGAGTTGATGAGTAAAATATCAGATTTAAGTCAAGTAAAAAGTATTAATGCACGACAAATAAAACTTTTGCAAGAAAGCGGAATCAATACCGCGGAAGCCTTAGCGATGTCGCCCCATGGTATCGTTGCAGAAATCGATGGATTAGGAGATAAAACCGCAAAGAAATTAATCTGGAATGCTAGAAATGCCTTAGGAATGACGGAGTTTGTTTCTGCAGGAGATATGCATGAGAATACAGAGTTTATTACCACTGGTTCCTCTGAGTTAAATAGGATTCTGGGGGGAGGAATTGCAACAGGGAAACTCACCGAAGTATTTGGCCCCTTCAAATCAGGAAAAACCAATTTAGCCCATACTATTGCAGTTACCATCCAATTACCTAAAAAGCAAGGAGGCTTGGGAGCGGGAGTTGCCTATGTCGATACTGAGAACACCTTTTCTAAGGAAAAGATCAAACGGATCGCCCAAAGATTTAGTCTGGATCCAGGTAAAGTGCTTTCACAGATTTATCATGCCCGCATCTATAGTTCCGACCATCAAGCTCAAATGATTTCCAAAGCAGAGGCTCTCTGTAAAACGCGGGGAGTACGTTTAATAGTAGTAGATTCTTTGATGGCATTAATGCGTGCTGAATATGTAGGGATAGGTATGTTAGCAAGGCGACAAGGAGTTTTAAACAATATGATTCATGGATTATCTCGTATCGCTGAAACCTATAATTGCGCGGTATTAGTCACCAATCAAGTTGCTACCAAGATGATGGGGATGTTCTCGTCAGATGATGCCATTGGAGGAAATATTGTAGCCCACGGCTGTCACTTTCGAGTTATGTTTAAAACCAAAGGTTTTTCCTCTAATAATTCATTAAAGCGTAAAGCCATAATAGTGGATGCCCCAGATTTACCTCCAGAGGAATGTGAGTTCTACATCACCAGTTCTGGTCTTGCTGACACAGAAAAATCAGAAGTTCCCAACATTTCAGATATGGATTTTGAAGTGGAAACCTTGTATGAAGAGGTAGAGGACTCCAATGAGGGAGAACTTGAGGATAAAGTCGCGGAAGAGGAAGAGGAGTCAGAGTTATCCTTAGTCGATGTGAAAGGAATTGGGAAAGGAACCGCAGAAAATCTTAGAAACAATGGTATTACCTCCATTGAAGAATTACTAGCGTCTGATCCTGACGATATTGCGTCTAAAATAAGCGGAATCTCCTCTAAGAAAGTATTGGAATGGCAAGATAGTGCAAAAGGATTAATGAGTAATTAATTCCCTTTTTTTTATTAATATCTTCTTTTCTTTTCTGTAGTATTGTCACTCACCATATGTATTAAAACCATTTGGACATTCAGCAATTATAAATTTTTGAGTAGTATTAGGATTAGAAATAAAAGAGGATGTAATTGTAGATTTAGGAATCCATGCTTTTCTTCCATTATTAAATGAAATCAATAATGCTTTTTCTGTCTCTCGTTTTATTTGCCCTTTTAATTCTAAATATCTTGGATCGGCCTCCTAAGGGGATATAATAAATTAAATCTCATGGAGATTAACTCCTTTTTTTCAACCTCTTTTTCCATCTATCTTTCTTAAACTTTTTTTCAAACTGTTCTGCTGTTAAAATCTTAAGGTATTTTAATACTTCATGTAATAATTTTATTTCTGTAGTAATATTTCTTAAATCAAACTCACTTATTTTGATTTCTTGTTCTGTAATTTCTGATCCGAGATAATCATGTGTTTCTGTATAGATTTTCCTGTCAAATAGTTTTTTTTCTCTTTCATAAATCTTTAATCTCGAATATTTCTTAGTTATGATGTAAATTTGTAAACGATCTTTAGGTTTTCTTAATATTCCAACTTTCATTCTTTATTTCTCTCATATAATCTTTTATAAGTTCTATTCCCACAGTGATTACATATTCTTTTAGAGAAAAATAACCCAAAAGGACCTAGCAATAAAATTAAACAAACATTATGATATTTATGAATGCTTACAAATCCCTCGCAATAATAACAATAATCCAATTTCATAGGTAGTTCATTTTCCTCCATTTTATTTGGTGAATATATCTAATATAAGATGCTTTATCTGAAGGCTGTTTATACCGTTTCATTTCCCAAAGTCTATAATTTAGTTCTTTAGATTTACACAACTGTATATATTTTCTGTATTTTCGAGTTTCTCGAAAATATACTATTACTTCCATGAGTTAATAGCTTCCTCCATCTATTTGAATAAGTTCTTGAATTTTTTTTATGATTTGTGCCTTAGAAAGGATTCTAATAATTTTATTTAATCAAATCTCACGGAGATAATAAAAATTTTCCTTTTTAATATTTAAGTTTTACAAAAAAGAAAGAATCTAATTGGTATCAAGGGATATTTTTGTCCCTCGTTTTTTATGGCGCCCATTCACTAGCACAATTAACGTTCCGATCATTATCCCTCCAAATACAATTAGTCCTGTGGTCCAACCCAAAGGAAGCGAAAAAAATCCGGAGGGCGTGGTTTGATTGGCGGGGTCGGTTTCATTGCCGTCAATCACATCGCTAATTTGGTAGTCCTCCACAATGGAATAAGCAATATTTACATATTCCACCGCACAGTAAATAGTAATATTGATGGTGTAAATCCCTTCCGTTGAGGTACCAAAATCAAACTTGTTTACCTCTCCGATTGCTAACATTGTTTCATTGACATAAATCTGAAAAGAAATATCGAAGGGATCGGAAATCTCATAATCTAATTGTACTTCATTGCTGTTTAACATTGAAATGGAAGAGACTCTTCCGATAAAAAGCTTATAAGACATATCGGTTTTTAATGTAAGACTGTGCTCAATTTGCATTCCATCTGTAAAACGTGTTACCCGATAATGAACCAAATTATTGATATCCTGAGTAGACATGATATCATATAGGCATTTGACATGCTGTTTGATTTTAATGTGCAAATTAAAATTCAAGGTACTCTCCGTCGAAAGCAGTAGAGAATAATTCCCCGCTTTAACAGTTCCAAAGGGAAATTCGAAGCTTTGCCATGCTTGAGGTTCATAAGTCATAGAATTGCTGAATAGATCATAACGAAAATTATCGGAATCCCATAGCGAAACATTCAGAGTACAATTATGGGGAGTCACCATCTCCACTAAGATGTAATAGTTATAATTTTTTTCAAAATAAAGATCTATAAAACTTAAAGAGTCATCAGGCGCTAAAAAGGTATAAACTTTATCTATAAGGGGAGGAGAGCTTGTTTGCGGAATTTCTTCAACTGTGGGTTCCAACTTATTAAAATTAACATTCACATTAGGAAAATTTTGATGGATTGCCAAGAAAGTGAGCCCTAAAGCTAAAATTATTAATAATAAAAAGCTTTTTTGAATATTCTTATTAATAGCCATACACCTTTAGTTCTTTAAATTCTGTGATTAGTTCTTTTATCGTGGCGCATCTATCGTTCTCGATACAGCTAAAGCACGGTTGATCGGTCCAGAAAAATGCAGGTTGATTAGCACGTTCTACAATTAATAGAGGGAATTGATTTTTAGGACAAATTAAAGCGGAAGTGCTAATTTTTCCTCGTTTCGGAAGAGGGTAGGAGGTTCCGCACACTTCACATTTGACGAATCGCTTGTAATTACTAGTCTTAAACACAATTAAAGAACACTCACAGTTAGGGCAATTTCCTATTTCCTCTAGTTTTTTCATCTTTTTTCTAACATCTTATAACTTCGATAATTTAGGCTTACTTCTTAAGACTGGGGAGCATTTATAAAGAAAAAATTAATGAAAAAAAATCATAACTCTACCAAAATTTTTCTTTTAAATATTTAGACTTTATTTAAGTTGTATTATGGTAGTATTGGATTATTTTGACAGTTTAATGGAAGGGATTGAATACTTAATCGCTTTAGGGTCGATTATTGGTCTACTAGGAGTCATTGTCTCTCTTATTTTTCTCCTATGGGGTGGTGCACGATATAGAGCGCATATGTCGGGGGTTCTTATCGTTTCATTTATCCTACTTGCAGTATGTGGGTTAAGCACAGGATTGAACTATTTTCGCATCTTCCAGTAGCTTTAGAGTGGAAAAAAAAAATAAGAAAATTTAAAATTTGTTGTGTTTTGAAATCACTTTTTAGTGATAGTTTATAATAATTTTTTAATGGATCTTTAATGGAATTAAATTACAAGACCTTATTATTAGGAATAATATCTATTAGGAATGACGTTCCTGAATAAAAAAATAAAAAAAATTAGAAGATAACATCAGAGAATAGATATAAGTATGATGAATAGAAATTATACTTATACCAATCATTAGTAGAATTGAAGAAAGAATTAACCCTACCCGTTAATCACTTTGTTTACTAATTGAGAAATGTTAGGAAAAGATTATTAATTAAAATAAGTAAAAGAAATAATAGAGAGGTTAAAAAATGAAAGATATTAATAAAATGCGGATTTTATTATTTTTTCTTATTTATTGTATTTTTATTCCGAATGTTAAAGGAATTGAGAGAATAGAAGAAATTCTTTACTGCCAAAGAGGTATTCATTACCCTATTGTTGAGAATATTAATATAGAGAAGGACGAAGTTATTACATGGGATTTTACAACCTATAATAGTTCTTTTGAGGCAGTGTTGGCTTTGTGGATTAATACCTATACTTTTGTTGTTGATTTATGCTTTCAGCAAGCAAACGATAAGGATTCTTATAGAATTACTCAAACGGGAGACTATCGTTTTACTGTTGGTAATTTTGGTCAAATGGATGGTTATATTCATATTATTATAGAAAACAAAAAGGGAATATCGAGTTATCCGCTCTTCTTAATGTTCGGAATAATAGGAATTATTATAATAATTAAAGCTAGATTAATTGCAGATAAAAAGTAGATCATCTATCTAATGATAATGGGGTAGCGTCCCCCTCATTTTTTTCTTTTTAAATTACTTTTTTAATGAGTCTTTATGGGAGTTAAACTACAAGATCTCATAGTTAGGAAAAAAATCGAACTTTCGAAGTTAGCGGGCAAGATCATTGCAATTGACGCTCCTAATATTATCATGGGACTATTTAATTTTGTTCGAAAGAACCCCAATGGCACTTATGCCGGTTTGATTTTAGATCGCACTCAGCGTCCTATATCTCATCTCTATGGATTATTGTATCGGGTTAATTTCTATTACTCCAAGAAAACATTTCCTATTTTTTGCTTTGACGGGCAAGATTCTCCCTTAAAAAAGCTGAAGACCAAAGATACACTAAAAGACTTTCTCTTTACCCAGAGGTGGTACCAAGAAGCTATTAAGAGCAGAAATAGGGAGCTAGCCCGACAGATCGCATCCAGTAGCGAATATATGTGGAATAATATTATTCAAGAATCCAAAAGATTGTTAGGAGCTTTAGGTGTTCCTTATATTGAGTCTCCTGCGTCTGCTGAATCGCAATGTGCTCAATTAGTAAAAGACAGAATTGCCCATTATTCCAATTCTCAAGATTTTGATTCCTTGCTGTTCGGGTGTCCACGATTGGTCCAAAATCTCTCCAAATCATTGCGAAGGAAAGTGCAGGGGCGTTGGACTTATGAGAAAATTATTCCAGTCTCCATTCATTTACAGAACAATTTAAAACGATTAGGAGTCACCCAATTCCAATTAGTTGATATGGCTCTATTGATCGGTACCGATTATTTTCCAGGTGTCAAAGGGATTGGTCCTAAAAAAGCTTTGAAACTCATACAGAAATACCATGAATTAGAAGCCTTTTTGGATCAGAAGAAAAAAAATTATGAAGTTGAATCTATCACTCCTGAACTAATTAAAAGAGTAAGAAAGATTTTTTTACTCCCTGAAGTCATAACCAATTACACCCAGAAAACTCTTTCCTGGAACACTCCTAATAACGCTCAAGTATTCTCTCTGCTCTGTGAAGAACATTATCTGAATAAGGAGCGTGTTTTAAATAACCTTACCAAATTTGAAACGAATTATGAAAAATGTAGGGACTTTTTCATTAAGAGAAAGGATACTCCCGTCCTTGTTCAGAAGACTTTGGATCATCTTTAATGGTTATAAAAGAGTTTCTTTTTACCAATTTAGCTAACTTTTTTGTTCTTTAAATACTCCCGATTTATGCAAGGATTAGAAATAAATAATCATTATAGAATGGATTATCCTTGGCTAATATTTCAAACAAGTATATCTCGGAACTTATGGCGATAGAGGAG
>SMTZ1_10010691_pt1 | contig 14846 bp, 8 predicted proteins | sample DeeMarSWOR136_30_FD_25667 | JGI IMG/M metagenome (IMG submission 25667)
GATGCCGTAGACCGCGCCTTTCCCGGTGCTCACTTCTTCCCGGCAGGGGGTAACCAGGGTGGTTTTGGTTTCCACAAGGGTTTATGTAAACCAGGGTTTCCCGGTAAAATGCACCAATGGGCTGATTAGGTCAATCTAACAGATAAAACACACGGTAAAAGGGAGGAGCGTTTAAAGCTCCTCCCTCTATTTTGCCCACATCCCCCTGCCTGCTTCTCGTGCTTCATTTTCAAGTTGTGTGAGGTACTCCTGATATTTGGTATCTGGAGGATAGGCTTTAGCCCAGGCAAGCCCCTGCCTTACCAGTTCGGCATTGACAAACAAATCATCAACATAAACGTACCTAAGTAGCCTCCCGTATTTGTCCTTATCGGATACATCCTTCTCTAAACGGACTACCTTGCCTTCTACTAGGTCCCGGTTTAATTTAAGCGCCCGGATGCTGTATATTTCCGCTTCGGGGTGGGTCTCTCGTGTATCGATGCCGATATACCTTACCTCGTAACCGCCTTCTATGATAATTGTATCGCCGTCAACGATATTAATGACCCGGGCAGTATCTGGAGGTGGTCCACAGCTAAATAGGGCTAGCAGTAATGTAAAGGTTGGTACTAGTAGGCAGGCTATCCTAGCCATTTGAGCCAGCATATTCCCCCCTTAATATCCCGTATCTTTCTATATCCTCGAATTTGCCCCATTTCTTGATTTGCTGTTTCTGGCTTCCCTCGTGCTTCATGCCGGTCTTCTGCATTACCCGCCCCGACGCCGCGTTGCGTGTCATATGTGCGGCGTGAATCCTGTTTAACCTCAGTACCTCGAACCCGTACCTTACCACTGCCCGGGCGGCTTCGGTGCAGTAGCCGCTATTCCAGTACGGCTTGCCAATCCAGTATCCAAGTTCGGCATTTTCGTGTTCTTTATTTATATCTAGTCCTATACCGCCGATGAAAGATCCCTCCTCACGGTGGGTTATCGCAAAGCTGACTCCTTCTCCCTTGTCAAACCTCTCCTGGTGTCTTCCAATCCACTCTTCGGCCATGCCGTCTTCGTATGGGTGGGGTATATTGAGGGTTGTTGCCGCGATATCCCTGTCATTGAGAAGTCGCTGCAGTTCCGGGGCATCATCCAGGGTAAATGGTCTAAGTATAAGGCGTTCTGTTTCAATAGTAGGACGTTCGGTCATGTTGCCTGTCTTAAAAAATCTTGCCTTGTCTCTTTACCACAGCGTCGCCTGTGGTGGTTTCTCCCTGTTATATTCACGTCCCAGATGCTGGTACGCCAGCTGTGTGGCCAGCCGGCCACGCGGGGTTCGCTCCAGAAAGCCCAGTTGCAGGAGATATGGCTCGTAGACATCCATAATGGTATCGGCATCCTCACTGATAGAGGCGGCAATGGTATCCAGCCCCACCGGACCGCCGTTAAACTTATCGATGATGGTATGTAACACCTTGCGGTCCAGTTCATCCAGCCCGGTAGCGTCAATCTCCAGCTTGGATAGTGCCTCGATTGCCACCGCTTGGGTAACGATGCCATCGGCCATTACCTGGGCATAGTCTCTCACTCTCTTGAGCAGACGGTTGGCTACACGGGGTGTACCTCTGGCTCGGCGGGCTATCTCCTCCAGCCCTCCCTCTTCGGCTTCTATCTGGAGAATCTTGGCGGAGCGTTTCAGGATTGTTTTTACAGATTCCTGGTCATAAAAGTCGAGGTGGTACACGGCACCAAACCGGTCTCTCAGTGGTGGACTCAGCAGGGCAAAGCGGGTGGTAGCTCCGATCAGGGTGAAACGTGGCAGATTCAACCGGAGACTTCTGGCCCCCGGCCCCTTACCGATGATGATATCCAGGGCAAAGTCTTCCAGAGCCGGATACAGTACTTCCTCCACCGCTCGGTTGAGGCGGTGCACTTCATCGATAAATAGCACGTCCTGCTTGTTCAGGTTGGTCAGTATAGCCGCCAGGTCGCCGGTCCGTTCCACAGCCGGCCCCGAGGTAATCCGGACATCAACACCCATCTCGGCAGCTATGATATAGGCCAGCGTCGTCTTACCGAGGCCAGGCGGTCCGTAAAGCAGGATATGGTCCAGCGATTCACCCCTGCCTTTGGCCGCCACAATACCTATGTTCAGGTTGTCCTTGACCTTGGTCTGCCCGATGAATTCATCGAGTCGACGGGGTCGCAGGCTGGTGTCAAGTGGCTTGTCCTCGACACTGGGTTTACCCGATATAATTCGAGCTATTTCTACCCCCTGTCCTTTCTCTCTTTCTGGTAGGTAAGAGAGGTCTTTTATAAAGTCACAGCTATTCTATGCAACCTTATGTTGGAATTATACCACACCCCTGCTAGCTGGGATACATTCCTGTCATTCTGAGCCGCAGGCGAAGAATCTCGCCGGGTTATGAGCGGTGTGAAGGGTAGCTAGAATTCGTCGGTTCTGTTCAGAAAAAGGTCTATCGGGATTGCCGCTTTTCAGCTGGCTCCGGTTACATGATGATTTCTTTCTGGCGGAGTTCAGCCACCTCCGCGTCACTTAGCCCGAGGAGTTCCTTCAGCACATATTCATTGTGCTCCCCCAGAAGAGGTGCGTGCCTTGTCGGTGTTTCATAATCGCTCATCTTCCAGGGGTCTCCCGCCAGTTCCAGTTCACCTAGCTCCGGGTGGTTTACAGTCACGAAGGCGTTTCGTGCCCGGAGGTGTGGGTCGGCATAGAGGTCCCTCCCATCTCGCGACGGTGCTGCCGCCAGTCCCGCCTGGCAGAACTCATTTACCATCCAGTCGCGGTCTCTCAACCGCGTCCAATCTTCGATGATGTCGTTCAGTTCGCTCTCGTTCTTCTTTCGCGATGCCATGTCGGCAAACCGTGGGTCTTTGGCTAGTTCGGGCTTGCCTATGACCTTGGTTAGCGTGACAAACTCCTCGTCGCAGTGTACCTCTAGTGCCAGCCAGCGGTCTATTCCCCAGCATTGGTACACGTTATGTGGAGCGTACTTCGGGTGGGCGTTGCCCATTCGTTCCGCAATCTCTGAGTTCATCTCGTAGCCTAAGAGCAGTTCGCCAATCATGGAAGTTACACCCTCGCACTGCGAGTAATCGATGAACTGTCCTTCCCCTGTCTGCAGGCGATGATAAAGTGCCACTAGGGAAATATAGGCTGTGGTGGTAGCATTAATGAGGTCTGTGTCCCCACCGCTGGTAGTAGGGTCACCGTCAGGATAGCCTGAAATGTAGGCTCCTCCACCAATGGCTTGATGGATAGTGGCATAACCGGCATAGTCCTTGTGCGGCCCCTCCTGTCCCCGGCTGGAAGCAGAGACTACGATGATATCAGGTCGTAACTTACGTAGCTCCTCGTAACCCAGACCCAGTTTTATCATTGACCCGGCACGCATGTTGTCGACCACAATATCGCACATCGTTACCAGCCGCTTTGCCAGTTCTACACCCTCAGGCTGTGTAAGGTCTAGGGTTACACTCTTTTTGTTCATGTTAACTGAATTGAGCGACATCCCCTGGTTGGGCGGTACTTCCAGTGGTACCGGGTCAGGCAACGGCCACACTACGCTGTGGCGCGTGAGGTCTGTCCTCTTGTGACCTTCTACCTTGATTACCTCGGCGCCGAGATTGGCAAGGAGCATGGTGGCATATGGCCCCGCCCATACCCAGCAGAAATCAGCTACTCGTATACCTTCCAGAGGAAGCATGTCGTTACCTGCCTCTCCTTCTTTAGGCTATATCACCCCTGTGCCTTTAAGCCGCTCAAATTCCTCCGGCGAGTACCCGAGGACGTCGCAATATACCTCTCTGTTGTGCTGGCCCAGCAGCGGAGCCGGTCTCCCTACCCGTGGTTGCGTCGCCGACATCTTGTATGGCCAGCCGGCGTATTTATACTTGCCAGCTTCCGGGTGTTCTACCTCAACGAAGTAGTCCCTGGCAGCATATTGCTCATCTTCCATTACGTCTTTGACTGAGTTGATCGGCCCGATGGCAATACCCTTCTTCGCTGCCCGGTGGTGTATATCGTCCTTCTGTTGCTGTGCCATCCACCCGTCCATCATCGGTGCTATATCCATCACGTGATGTATCCGGTACCACATCGAGTCCCACGCATCACCGGCAACCCAGTCGGGATTTCCCATTAGCTCTATTAACGACCGGAAATGGTGGTTTTCGATAACACCGAGGATGACGTATCCGTCGCTGGTCTTCATTCTACCCATTGCCGGAGGTCGGTCTGGAACACGACTCCACGATGTGCCGTGGTAGCGGTTGCCGGCTACATTCACCCGTACCATCGTAAAAATTACCTGATAAAGTGAGATATCAATCAATCGCCCACGGCCTGTCTTCATGCGACCTATAAATGCGCCCATGGTCGCCAGGGCTGCCGTTATCGCACCGTAACAGCTCACGGCATACCCGCCCATCTTTACCGGCGCCCGGCTGATATCCGCCGAACGGGTTGGCATCAGGTTACCTATACCACCGGCGTGAATGAGGGTCAGTTCGTCCCCTTTAAAATTCACTCGTGGACCGGTGCGCCCGTATGGCGTTATGGAAGTGTAAATAAGCGATGGGTTTATCTCGGAAAGTGCCTCCCAGCTCAGTCCCAGCCCTTCCAGGCGCTGTAGAGGGTGGTTGTCGATGAGAACGTCAGCCCATTTGATAAGTCGCTTGAGTGCCTCCAGGCCCTCCGGTTTATCCGGGTCTAACGTTATCCCGCGTTTACTGGTGTTGTTATAGAGAAACAGTGCGCTGCGCTCGGGGTGTCCTCTGCTTTTAGGGAACGGTCCGTGGTCACGTGATGGGTCGCCTTCGCGTGGCTCTACCTTGATGACATCGGCTCCCAGGTCGGCCAGCAGTTTGCCGCAATAGGGGCCTGAAACCATTGTGGAGAACTCAACAACCTTTATCCCGTCTAAAGCCCCTGCCGCCATCAGTATTCGCCTCTGCAACCGATTTTCATATTCCTGTATTCTGTTTAATGCTTGCCGAAGTTGTACAGGTGAACCGTTTCCGTAGTTTTTAAGTAAAGAGCCAGCTAGATATTTAGCTCGTTTTGTTCAGCCTCATCCGATTCTTCTAGCTCTTCAATAGATGTGGCTACCTCATCTTGTTCGCCGGCTGGTAATGTCGGGACTTCCTCAGAAGCCGGATATCGCGCTGGTATAAGCCTACCAATAATTACGTTTTCTTTCAACCCTATCAGCCTGTCGGTTGCCCTCTTCACTGCTGCTTCGGTAAGTACTTTGGTAGTCTCCTGGAACGATGCAGCCGCTAGCCAGCTGCTGGTACTCAATGCGGCTCTGGTTATACCTAGCAATACCGGATGAGCGGTGGCTGGTTCGCCCCCCTCGGCTAGCACTTTGGCATTGATGTCCTCATAAAGGAACCTGTTTATCAGCTCTCCTGGAACAAGCTCGGTGTCGCCTGAGGAATCGGTACGGACTTTGGCCAGCATCTGACGGACTATAATTTCAATATGCTTATCGTTTATGTTCACACCCTGGGAGCGGTAGACCTTCTGTACCTCATCTACCAGGTATTGCTGTACTGCGTCCCTTCCCAGAACATTCAGTATGTCTTGTGGATTAACAGAGCCCTCGGTCAACTGCTGTCCTGCCGTCACCACATCGCCAGTTTGAACGCGGATACGAGTGGTTACCGGTACATGATAGGAACGCTCCTCGATGTCCTCGTACTGAATAGACAGCTGCCCGTCTTCAATAATTACTTCGCCAGCAACACGGGAGGTGATAGGTTGAGCTTGAATAGCAAGGTCTGTTGATTCATCGTCGGCTTTCTCTTGCTGGACAGACTCTTCTGCTTCGGGTGGTTGGCAGGCTAGGACTTCTCCAATATCTACCCATTGTTTATTCTTTACCATAACCTGCCAGCCGGGAGGTAGCAGGTGTTCATCACGAAATGTATCCGCACTGGTAACCCTGATAGTTTGCCCTTCATCGCTGCGCTCCACGTCAATTATCCCGTTTATTTCTGAGACAAGTGCCTGGTTCTTGGGCGTTCTTGCCTCAAACAGTTCTTCGACTCTTGGTAGACCGGTTGTGATGTCAAGCCCGACAACACCGCCGGTATGGAAGGTACGTAGAGTTAGCTGCGTTCCCGGTTCGCCGATGCTCTGGGCGGCAATTATGCCCACCGCTGTGTTCATGTCGACTGTATGCCCTCGGGCAAGGTCACGTCCGTAGCACCGCTGGCAGCACCCCTGCCTTGCCTGGCAGGTTAGTGGCGACCTGACCTTTAACCTGGTAAGTCCAGCCTGAACAATCTGGTCTGCCTTCTCCTCGTTAATCTCTTCGTTCTGGTCAACGATAATTTCGCCTGTTTCAGGGTGCAACACTTGGTCAGCGGCTAACAGCCCGGTAATCCGCTCAACAAGCGATGGCAGCAGGTCCTCCTCTTTTGTTTCTGAAATCCATATACCGTTTGTGGTCCCGCAGTCTTCCTCGAGAACAATGACATCGTGGGCAACGTCAACCAGTCGTCTCGTCAGGTAACCACTCTCTGATGTCCTCAGAGCGGTATCCGCCAGTCCTTTGCGGGCACCGTGAGTGGAAATGAAGTACTCCAGGACACTGAGCCCTTCGCTGAAGCTCGATTTGATGGGGAAGTCTATAATCCTGCCTGATGGGTTAGTCATCAGTCCTCGCATGCCCGCCATCTGTCTTATTTGGGTGATATTACCCTTGGCTCCTGATGTCGCCATCATGTAAATGGCGCCGTAGGGGTCTAGTTCGTCAGAGGTGGCATCAGCAACCCTGTCGGTGGTCTCCATCCACACTCCTACAACACCATCATATCTTTCGTCCTCGGTGATTAGCCCCTTTTCATACTGGCTTTCAATGATGGCAGTCCTTTCCTCCGCTTCTTCTAGCAGCTTCGGTTTGACATCGGGTACCTCGAGGTCGCTCATGGCAATGGTAGTCCCCGATTTGGTTGCGAAATGAAAACCCAGTTCCTTGAGTCGGTCCACCACCTCCGCTAGCTCTTCGTTGCTCAATGTCTTGGAGCACTGGGTCACTATTCGTTTCAGGTTTGATTTATCAATTACCTGGTTGTAAAACTCCATCTCTGGGGGCAGGGCTTCATTGAAAAGGATACGCCCGACACTCGTCTTCAGCCTCTGGCCGCCGTTCTTCTGGTCCCTGACCTCAATCTCAGCTTTTAGGTTCAGCCCGCCAAGTTCGTAGGCAAGCTTTGCCTCATCAAAACTGCCCATCACGGAACCTTCACCTTTGGCGCCGGGCCTGATAGTCGTTAGATAGTAGCAACCGAGAACCATGTCTTGGATTGGTGTTACTATTGGCTCACCGCAGGACGGCAACAGCATATTGTGAATGCTGAGCATCATCTCTCTGGCTCCTTTGACAGCCGCCCGTGAGAGAGGTACGTGCACCGCCATCTGGTCTCCGTCAAAGTCAGCATTGAAAGCGGCGCATACGAGTGGGTGTATCTGGATGGCGCTCCCGTCAATAAGCACCGGCTCAAAAGCCTGTATACTGAGTCGGTGCAGGGTCGGCGCTCGGTTTAGCAATACCGGTCGCTCTCTGACAATTTCCTCGAGTATGTCGTATACCTCTGGCTTAGCTTTCTCCACCAGCCTTCGGGCACTCTTGATATTGTGTGCCAGCCCGTCCTCTATCAGTCGTCGCATTACAAACGGCTTGAACAATTCCAGGGCCATCCTTCTCGGTAAACCGCATTGGTGCAGTTTGAGTTCGGGCCCAACGACAATGACTGACCGCCCGCTGTAATCAACACGTTTGCCCAGTAAATTCTGGCGGAACCGTCCCTGTTTGCCCCTCAGCATATCCGACAGCGACTTTAATTTGTGGTTACCGCTGATAGAGACGGGTTGTCCCCTCTTACCATTGTCAATAAGTGAATCTACAGCTTCCTGGAGCATTCTTTTTTCATTACGGATAATAATCTCTGGCGCCCCTATCTCCATTAAGTGGCGCAGCCGGTTGTTGCGGTTGATTACCCGTCGGTAAAGATCATTAATATCACTGATGGCAAACCTGCCGCCGTCTAATTGAACGGTAGGTCTCAGTTCCGGAGGCAGGACAGGCAGTACCGTCAATATCATCCATTCTGGTTTATTGCCGCTGCGACGAAATGCCTCTACTACCTGTAACCGCTTGCTTGCCTTCTTGCGTCGTTGACCTGAGGTAGAATGAGTTTCCTGTAGTAGCTCGTTACGTAGTTCGTAAAGGTTTATCCCCTTGCATATTTTCAGGATAGCTTCAGCCCCCATTCCGGCCTCAACAATGTCGCTATGCCTCTCTGTCAGTTCGCGGTATTGAGTCTCGGTGAGTAGCCCCTGCACACGTAGATCTTTTAGCTGTTCCACTACAATGTTAAACTTCTCTTCGAAATCTACCTTTTCTTCCTCCCATTGCCGTCGGAGCTGGTTTACCTCCTCCACCGATGCATCTTTCATATCGGCAATCTTGGCTTCCAGCGCTATTTCCCGTTCCGTTACCTCCTCCTGCCACTTCTCCGTGAGCTGTTCGACTGCTTCACTTCTTGCCTCTTCATTTACCGATGTGATTATGTAATGGGAGAAGTATAGGATCCGCTCCAGATTTCGTGGCGATAGGTCTAGTAGCAGTCCCAGTCGACTGGGAATCCCCTTCGAAAACCAGATATGACTCACCGGGCAGGCCAGTTCGATGTGCCCCATCCGTTCTCGGCGCACCTTGGCCCGCGCTACCTCGACACCGCATTTGTCGCAAATAATTCCTTTATAACGTATCTTCTTGTACTTGCCACAAAAGCACTCGTAGTCTTTGGTTGGCCCAAAGATTCTCTCACAGAAAAGACCATCCCTTTCTGGTTTCAGGGTACGGTAATTGATAGTTTCTGGCTTGGTTACCTCACCGTACGACCAGCTTCTGATCTGCTCTGGTGAAGCCACTGAAATACGAACGGCATCAAAATCGTTAACTTCAAGCATTATCTTCCTCTACCTCTTCGGTTGATTCTTGGTCGACCTCGCTCTCTACTTCCAGTTTCGGTGCTTCTTCAGTTTGTTCACTGGCTGCTATTTCTCCTTCTTCGGTATCTTCCGTATTTTCTGCTTTGGCAGTCTTTACTTTCTTCAGTTTCCTCGGTGGGTGGCGTCTCTTCCTCAGTCACCGTTTCCGCCGTAACTTCACCGGCCTCAAGTGCAGTGTCTGGTTGAAGAGCGTCTACAGTCTTAAATGCTTCTTCCCCGCCAATGGGCACCATATCTATTTCCGGCACTTCATCTGTGTCATGTACTGGGATTGCCTTTTCCTCTTCGTTAATCACCTCAATAGCTAGCCCCAGGCTCTGTAATTCTTTGACCAGTACCTTGAACGATTCCGGTACGCTGGGCTGGAGAATGTCCTCATTCTTGACTATCGCCTCGTAGGCCTTGGTTCGACCGCTTATATCGTCTGATTTGATAGTTAGCATTTCTTGTAGGTTGTGGGCGGCGCCATAAGCCTCTAGCGTCCATACCTCCATCTCTCCGAAGCGTTGTCCGCCAAATTGTGCCTTGCCTCCTAGGGGCTGCTGGCTTATTAGTGAGTATGGTCCTGTGGAGCGGGCATGGACCTTATCTTCCACCAGATGGTTCAGCTTCATTACGTATATATTGCCCACTGTTACCGGTTGGTCAAATGGTTCGCCACTACGTCCGTCCTTCAGGATAACCTTGCCCATAATCGGTGGTATTACACCCCTTTCACTGCTCACCTTCCTCACGACCTGCTCCAGGTCCTCCTTGCTGATCTCTCTGCTGGCTATGCCCAGTTCTTCGAGCCACAGGCGCAGACAAACGTCTTTCGCCTCTCCGTACTGTTTATCATCTAGAACCTTCTCTCCATCGTAGCCGTTGCTTTCAATCCATGCCTTAACGAGGTCCGTTTGTAGGGGAGTATTCTTGTCTGGGTCAGGATTAACCGCTCCTGCTTTTTGAGCCAGCCATACTCTGGCTATGGCATCCTCAATAGTGATGTCGTCAGCGCCATCGAAGACCGGTGTAAGCACCTTAATCCCTAGTATCTGAGAAATCCAGCCAAGGTGTGTCTCAAGCACCTGACCGATATTCATTCGCCCTGGTACGCCTATTGGATTCAGGATAATATCTACCGGTGTGCCATCAGGTAGGAAAGGCATGTCTTCAGCCGGGGCTATGATAGAGACAACCCCCTTGTTTCCATGCCTTCCGGCAAGCTTATCACCAACCGCAACCGGGCGTCTCTGTGCAACCCAGACCTGTACCCATTCATTGACTCCAGCCGGCAGGTCATCACCGGAGAAGACCTTCACACTGACCACCTTCCCCCACTCACCATGGGGTACACGGAGCGAGGTGTCTTTCACCTCTCGAGCTTTTTCACCGAAGATAGCCCTCAGAAGCTTCTCTTCAGCCGATAGCTCGGTCTCCCCCTTCGGTGTAATTTTACCTACCAGTATATCGTCTGGCCCTACTTTGGCGCCTATCCGAATAATTCCGTCTTCATCTAGCTCTCGTAGGCTTTCCTCGCCTACGTTCGGTATATCCCTGGTGATTTCCTCCGGCCCCAGCTTGGTATCCCGTGCTTCTACCTCATATTTTTCAATATGGATGGAGGTAAAGGTGTCCCTCTCGACCAGCCGGTTGCTTAAGATGAAGGCGTCCTCGTAATTGTAGCCTTCCCAGCTCATGAAAGCGCATAGCACGTTCTGCCCCAGAGCCAGTTCTCCTTGTTCCGTGGAGGAACTGTCCACCAGAATCTGTCCCGCCTCAACACGGTCACCCTTGTTCACTATCGGGCGCTGGTTAATACAGGTTCCCTGATTGGTGCGCACAAACTTGTACAGCGGGTATGTTTCCTTCTCTCCATTATCTTTGGTAATCACGATATCTGAACTGGTAACCGATGTCACCACGCCGGCATTTCGGGCCAGCATTACCTGCCCGCTGTGCTTGGCCGCCTCTGCTTCCATGCCGGTAGCTACCAGTGGTGCTGACGGTCGAATCAGGGGCACGGCCTGTCTCTGCATATTGGAACCCATCAATGCACGGTTTGCATCATCATGCTCCAGGAAGGGTATTAGTGATGCCGACACGCTGAATATCTGCTTGGGTGACACATCCATATAATCAATCTTTTCGCGTGACTCTCGTATATACCGTCCGCCCAGCCTGGCTTCAACCCTTTCATCAATAAACTGGTTATTGGCATCGAGCCGGACATTAGCCTGGGCAATAATATATGTATCCTCCCTGTCAGCCGACATGTATACGATTTCGTCAGAAACAAAGGGCACAACTTTTATGGTTTTGGCCGACAGGCGCTTGAATCTGGCAATCATCTCAGGAGTAATTGTGGCTCCGGCTTCTACTATGGTATTACCCTTACCGTCAACCACCGCCTCTCTGACTGTCTTACCCTCCAGACCCTCCTGTTTGCTGCTGAGTTCGTTGACCACCTTCCGGTACGGAGTCTCGATAAAACCGTACTGGTTGACCCGCCCATAGGTGGCTAGAGAACCGATAAGCCCGACATTAGGCCCCTCCGGCGTTTCAATGGGGCAGATTCTCCCGTAGTGGGAGAAGTGGACATCGCGGGCTTCAAAGCCGGCACGGTCACGGGAAAGGCCCCCCGGCCCCATTGCCGATAATCGACGCTTGTGCGTGAGCTCGGCCAGTGGATTGGGCTGGTCCAGGAACTGTGACAGCTGTGAACTGCTGAAAAACTCTCTTATGGCGGCTACTACGGGTCTGGTGTTGACTAGACTGCTGGGAACAGCCGCTTCGGTAGGAATGGTGCTCATTCGCTCCTTGGCGACTCTCTCCAGCCGTAATAGACCGATGCGGAACTGGTTCTGCACCAGCTCGCCAACCGTGCGCATCCGTCGGTTACCCAGGTGGTCAATGTCATCGGCATTATCATTGCCGTTGTTTATCATAACGATGTGTCTGATTATCTCTACTATATCTTCTCTGGTCAAAGCTCGCTGGACTTCTGGAACGTCAAGTCCCAACCGCTTATTAATCTTGTACCTGCCTACCGTCCCCAGATCATAGTGCTGCGCGTTGAAAAGTTGGTTCTCCATCAGTCTTTTGGCATTTTCAAGGTTAGGAGGGTCTCCGGGACGCAATTTCTTGTAGATGTCAATCAGTGCTTCGGAGCTATCCCTTATTTGTGGGTCGCGCTCTATTGTTGCTAGGATATACTGGTGCTCTGGATTGTTGTCTTCGTTGCTGAACATGGTTTGCAGTTCTTCGTCGCTGCCGTAACCCAGAGCGCGCAGTAGCGTGGTTACCGGTATCTTTCTTTTGCCGTCTATCTTGGCTGAAATTACACCGGCACTGTTTGTATCAAACTCCAGCCATGCCCCGCGGTTGGAGATTAGCTTGGCGTGGCATAGTCCGAGACCGCTGGAAGGGTCTTCTTCGACGGTGAAGTAGACGCCCGGGGAGCGGAGTAGCTGGCTTACCACTACCCGTTCGGCACCGCTGGTGATGAAGGTGCCTTTGGCTGTCATCAGGGGAAGGTCACCGAGAAACAGGTCCTGCTCTTTAATTTCTCCCGTTCCCTTGACCAGTAACCTCGCCTTAACATACAGAGGCGCTGAGTAGGTCAGGTCTCGCTGGCGGCACTCCTGTTCAGAGTGACGTGGTTCACGGAACTCATAGCCCACGAAGCTTAGCTCAAGTCTGTTACCGGTAAAGTCCTTGATTGGAGACTTCTCCTCGAGGACTTGTCTCAGTCCTTCTTCTTGAAACCAGCGGAACGAATCTAGTTGAATCTCAATAAGGTTCGGTACTTCTAGTACCTGGGGTAACTTGGCATACGATTTTCTGGAAACAGGATACAGGCTTTTCTCAGTGTGTGCTATTGTCATTAAAACAATTCACCTCTAAATCTACATATTCGTAGGCATGCGGAACTAGTGCATCAGTTTGGCCACGTTCCAATGCAAAAGCTGGAAATGGTGCGGAAAAAATAAATAAAGGTATAAACCTTATGGGGCATATTAATCCACGTTAATGTTAACACTATTTACTGGTGCTTGTCAAGTCCTTTAGAATAAAAATTTTTTAACATCTATAGGTTTCTATAACCTGTTTAATCCGGAGTTCTCTACTTGGTTCGCCCGTAGTCATCCTCCACCCTTACCACGTCTTCAAGCTCAGGGGTCGAGACTTCAAGCACCGTTGTATCTTCTATAGCCTCTATGCGGTGTTGGGTCATAGGAGGAATTCGTATGCAATCACCGGCTGTAAATGTATTTGATGTTATACGTCCGTCATCCCCCTCAATGCTCAGTAAGGCTTTGCCCTCATAAATGTACATGCTTTCGTCTTTCTTCTCATGATATTGCAAGCTCAACCGGTGCCCTTTCTTGACAAAAATCACCTTGCCGACATACTTCGGGGTGTGGGCGTACAGCAGCTCATACCCCCAGGGCTTTTCTGTTTTTCGGGGAATTTTCTCTTCCATAATCAGTCCCTTCCTGAAAACTTGGTGGTGTGCCGCAGTATCAGGCACCAGCCAGTGCTCGGCCGAAATCGAGTAGCTTTGCCACTCGTTCCTGAGAATCACTTTCCGCATATATACGGAGCACCGGCTCGGTTCCCGAAAATCTGATGAGTAACCAGCTTGTATCAGCTAGAATGAACCGGAAACCATCGGCGGTGTCTACTTTTGCTACTCTTGCTCCCTCTATGTTCTCCGGGAAATTGCTTTTAATCCGGTCTATCATCCTCTCCCGCTCACCACCGGGAAATGTCAGGTCTTTTCGGTGGTAGTAATGAGGTCCCACTTTGCTGTACAGGTATTCCAGTAGTTGCGAAGGCGTTTTCCCTGTCTTAATCATCAGGTCGAGAAAGTACAGCCCGGCCGGGACGGCATCGCGTTCCGGTATATGCCCCCTGAATCCGTATCCGCCACTTTCTTCGCCGCCGATAATTGCGTTTTCGTTGGTCATTACTGGGGCAACGTATCTGAAACCTACCGGTACCTCATAGACCGGAATATTGTATATTTCACCCAGACGGTTAATCATGCTGGTCGTAGTTATCGTCTTCACCACAGCCCCTCGCTCGCCGCGTATCTCCAGCAGGTAAAGGCACAGCAGAGCGAATACCTGTAGCTGGGTTAGAAACTCCCCGTTTTCATCTATGATGCCAATGCGGTCAGCGTCACCGTCCGAGGCAATCCCCACGTCGGCTTTTAGCTCCTTAACTGTAGCCGAGAGCTTGCCCAGATTGACGGCAATCGGCTCGGGCTGTATACCGGGGAAAGCAGGATTTCGCTCCCCGTTTATCTCCACCACCTCGATAGCTCCCCCACCCAGGAGTTTTTTGAAATATCCGGCGCCTGCTCCGTACATGGGGTCAGTAACTACCCTCAGTTTTGCCCGGCGTATTTCGTCAAGGTCAATGAATTCGGCTATCCGCTCCAGATAGCTGGGGGTGAGGTCAAGGTACTCTACGAGTCCCTGTTCCAGAGCTTTGGCTAACGGTATTCGCTTTGCATTTCCCGAGCTGTAGGCATTGGAGACTCGACTTTCCAGTTCGGTAAGGACTTCGGCCGGCGCGCTCGCCCCGTTCTCATCCCTGAACTTGAAACCGTTCCATTTAGCCGGGTTGTGGCTTGCCGTTATGATAATCGCTCCCCCGGCTTTCCGGTTGGTGACACCGAAGCACACCACCGGCGTTGGTGTAGCCCTGGAGCACAGGTATGCCTTTATTCCGTTGCCGGCAACCACCTCAGCCGCCGCTGCCGCAAAGTCTTCGGAAGCGAACCGGTTGTCATAACCGATTATCAAGCCTCGACTGGCCAGTCCTGCCTGTTTCAGGT
>SMTZ1_10003994_pt1 | contig 14845 bp, 13 predicted proteins | sample DeeMarSWOR136_30_FD_25667 | JGI IMG/M metagenome (IMG submission 25667)
TGGCGGGTGGAATTAACCGATGAGATACCAAGAAACTAAAGTTTTCAGGAGGATTCCCAAGTGCCTCAGCCGCCGTAGAGGGTGCTGTTGTTTCAAAACCCACAGCGAAAAACGCGAACTCCTTGCCTTTTTCGCGCTTTGCCATTTCAACTGCGTCAGAAACGCTGTACACAATGCGTAAATCAGCACCCTCCGCTTTAGCCTCCAGCAGGCTGATGTGGCTTCCCGGCACGCGAAGGACATCGCCAAAGCAGGTTATTGCTACGCCTTTCTGAGCCAGCTGCACCGCTTCGTCTATCTCGGCAGCGGGCACTATGCAGACAGGGCAACCTGGACCCGCTATAACCTCAACGTTTCTCGGCAGAAGACTGCGCAAACCGTAATGCGTAATAGTCCACTCATGCGTCCCACAAACATGACAAAACTTCAAAGTTTCGTTCTTTGGGGCTAATTCCCGAATTTTCTGTGCTATGCTCTTTGCCAACGCTGGGTCTCTAAACCTGAGTTTCTCAGCCATTCCAGGTCAGCTGCCTTGTTCCTTTTCAAAAGCAAGTATCTCCTTCCACAAGGTTAACGTTTCAAGAGCGTCCTTTTTGTCTACGGTTTGGATGGCGTAGCCAGCGTGCACCAAAACATACTCACCCACTTTTGCATCAACAAGGGTAACGTTAACGTCCCTCAGAACGCCTTCTCCGAAGTCAACTTGAGCTTTGTTGCCATCTACCCGCATTACACGCGCTGGAATCGCCAAACACATGCTGTATCAGAATAAACACGGGAATATACGGGGATAAAAAGAGTATGGTCTAAACTTGGAAAAATCCACCCACGACCGCTTGACCAAAGGAAACGCCACCGTCACCCGGAGGAACAACCTCGTGAACTAGAAACCGCAAACCAGCACCCTTCACCGTCCGCCTCATGACTTTTGTCAGTATTTGGTTGCAAGCAGCACCGCCTGAAAAACCAATAGCTTTGACGCCTTGTTCCAGCGCCTTGTCCACTGCAAGCGAAGCTAGGCCTCGGGCTAAAAAGGCGTGAACTGAATAAGCCAAATCCGTTATTGAGGCTTTGCCGAGGTTCTCGAAGACCGCATGAATTATTTGTGTCGTGTCTAAAACGCCACCATTAATTATTGGGCTCATGTTTAGCGCGTCCTTGCCATTCAAAGCAGCGGATTCAAGTTTCATTGCAGGTTCACCCTCATATGTTCGCTCATAACATAAGCCTAAGACGGCAGCCGCGGCATCAAGGACTCTGCCACAACTCGTGGTTTCAATGACGCCGACACCATTTTGAAGCAGCTTAATTATGAGCTTCGCCTCGGTCTCGCCGTAAGGCATATGCGTGTTGTGATTCAGGAGCCAGTCCTTAACATTCATTCTCTTGCTGAGAATTCCCGCCGCTGTGCGTAGAGGATAACGGGTAGCCACGTCTCCTCCGAGCAGAGGCTGCTTTTCCAGATGCCCTAGCCGCTTGACACTCGGAGCTTCTCGTCTGCAGAGCAGTATTTCGCCTCCCCATGCACTACCGTCAAGACCGTACCCATACCCGTCACACACTATGCCAACAAGTTCCTCCACTGCATGTTCCATCATTAGTGCTGCAACATGCGCGTGATGATGCTGCACTTGTATTAGGTGCCAACCATTCTTTTCCGCCAATTCCAGTGCGAGTTTTGTGGTAGTGAATTTAGGATGCAAGTCGCAAGCTATGGCGTCCACGCTGCTATTGGTCAAGCGAATCAGGTGATTTGTGGCTTCCTTAAGGAACGCACGCGTTTCTACATTTTCCACGTCACCCAAGTGTTGACTGATGAATGCCTTGTTCGCTTGCAGAACGCATGCAGTGTTATTGAGCTCGCCGCCTAAGCCTACGACGCATTTTTTTGATTTTTCTCTGAGCATCAGGGGTGCAGGTGCGTAGCCTCTGCTTCGTCGAATGAACGACTGGTTAGTGCCGTGAACGCGCAGAACTGAGTCGTCGCAACGGTGTATAATGCGACGGTTGTGAAACAGAATGTAGTCCACGATTCCGCCAAATGTGCGCAGGGCTTCGTCGTTGTCTTTGACGATCGGCTGGTTAGGAGGATTCGCGCTTGTCATAACGAATGCCACATCTTCAACGCGGTCGAAGAGCATGTAGTGCATTGCGGTGTAGGGCAGCATCACTCCGATGTTGTGTAGATCAGGCGCTACTAAGGGTGAAAGGCAGCAATCCTTTTTCTTATTTAGCAACACTATAGGACGCGCATAGGAAGAGAGCAAAGTTTCCTCCTTCGAAGTCACTTCGGCGAAACTTTTTGCGATTTCCAAGCTTCGGGCCATAATGGCGAAGGGTTTGGCGCTTCTATGCTTCGCTTTTCGAAGCTGTTGTAAAGGCTCATCTCGGGTTGCGGATACAGCAACGTGGAATCCGCCGTAGCCTTTTATGGCTAGGATTGCACCTTCACTGACTAGCTTGCCCGCTTCACGCACTGGATCCGAATGCTGAATTAGTGTACCGTTCCGCGTAGTTAAGTAAGCTTTGGGGCCGCACACCGGGCAAGCCACCGTTTGCGCGTGGAAGCGCCGATTCAGCGGGTCAGCGTATTCTCGCTGGCAGTAGCCGCAAATTGGGAACTCGCGCATGGTGGTGTTCTCACGATCGTAGGGCAATTGTTTGATTATGGTGAAACGTGGTCCGCAGTTGGTGCAGGTTATGAAAAAATATTCATATCTCGGGTCTTTGGGGTCACGAAGTTCGCGTAGGCAATCGTGGCAGATAGCAATATCCGGTGGTATAATCGAGCCAATATACTTAGCTTCTTCGGAGCTTTTGATGATTTTGAATGCTACGTGTTCGTTTTTACCCGTGAGTTTAGTCGTTATTATTTTGTGGATTTGGGCTAATATTGGCTTCTTTTCTTTCAGGTCATTTAGGAAGTTATGAACGCTCTGTTTTTTGCCCTCTACCAAAATGTCTACTCCTCCGTCGCCCCTATTGCGCACGTAGCCTGCCAAGTCGTTTTGAATCGCTATCCTATAGATGAAGGGGCGAAAGCCAACACCCTGAACGATACCTGCAACGTTGATTTTAACGCGCAAAGATAAACCATCTCTTAATCAAAGAGGGTGAAGTTCTCTTATACATTTCGAAGTTTATTCTTGGTTTATTAATGATGCTCTATTTAGAAGTTAGTATGGCTTACCAGTTTTTATCGGGCGGGGTGTCTATTCTAAGAACTTCTTGGAAGTAGTGATTTATGGGAATAAGATACATTAAACCAGTTAAGCCTAATGCTGCTGAAGGCTTGGTTGCTGAGGTCTACGCTCAAATAAAACGTGATTTCGGCAGAATCGTAGAACCTTTTTTGCTGCATTCACCCTTGCCGAAGCTTTTAGCTGGAGCTTGGATGGTTAGCCGCGAGTCAGAGGTGGTGGGCAATTTTCCCCGAAGTTACAAAGAAGTAGTGGCAACTACAATTTCGAAATTAAATCAGTGCAACTACTGCGTTGACGCCCATGCAATAATGCTGAACGCTATGGGAGAGCGCGACATAGCAAGTGCGGTCAGTGAAGCCAGATATAGCAAAATTACCGATCGCAAAACACGTCAGCTTGTAGAGTGGGCGTTGGCAACACGAACTCCAGAGTCCGAAATTCTGCTCATGCCACCTTTTTCTCGGGCAGCTGCGCCAGAAATAATAGGTACCGCTGTTTTTTATCACTACATAAATCGTATGGTAAGTGGGCTCCTTGGCAAAACGCCGTTGCCATCTAACCGAACTTGGCTTAAGAGACCTTTGAAACTTGTGGCAAGTTTGATTTTCTCTCGATCAGCTAAAAGTCCAAAGAAAGCTGGAGATTCATTGAGATTCTTATCTGAAGCAGAACTACCCGCGGACCTAAGTTGGGCAAAAACAGCCTCTAATGTAGCGGGAGCTTTTGCACGTTTTGCATCAGTCGTTGAAGATGTAGGCAGTTTTGCGTTGTCTCCAGAAGTACGCGCTTACGTCAAAGAGAAAGTTGATTTTTGGAACGGTGAATTTCCGGAATCAGGTAGAAGTTGGATTGAACGAGCAATAAAAGAATTTACCGGTCCGTTACGAGCAGCAGTACGCCTTGCTTTGTTGGCTGCAATAGCACCATGTCAGATAGATGATGATGTTGTTAACGCTTTTAGAAAGTATTTTTCTGAAGACAGCAAACTCGTAGGTGCTCTAGCTTGGACAAGTTTTACGGCTGCCAGAAAAATAGGAACGTTTCTGCACACGACTCCAGCGTGATAGCAGACTATGTGGTCCTTTGCGTCTCTTCTTTTTGAAGCACTCGCCTAAGGACTTTTCCTGCCGCGCTTATAGGCAGTTCTTGCCTGAATTCCACCTCACGCACAGCCTTGTACGGAGCAACTTTCTCTTTGACGAATGCTATTAGTTCCGCTTCGGTGGCCTCAGCATCATCTTTCAGCACTATGAAAGCTTTTGGAAGTTCACCTACCACTGGACTGGGCTTACCAATCACAGCGCAAAGCTTTACGGCTGGATGCTCGTAAAGCACGTCTTCAAGTTCCCGTGGGTATACGCTGTAGTCCTTGTATTTAATTAAGTCTTTTTTTCGATCGGTGATATAGAAGTAGCCATGTCGATCCATTCGTGCGATGTCGCCTGTTAAGAGCCAACCGTTGCGGACGACAAGCGAAGTCTCTTCAGGCTTCCGCCAATAGCCACGCATCACTTGGGGTCCTTTGACTGCGAGTTCGCCTATTTCACCGGGTTCTAGTGTTTTTTTGCCTGTTTCTACGTCAACTATTCGGGCCTGAGTGTCTGGTAACGGCAAGCCGATGGAGCCTACTTTTACGGTGCGCAGGGTCTTGTCCACGGGGTTGCAGTGCGTGACAGGTGACGCCTCGGTTAAGCCGTAGCCCTCGGCGAGAAAACCGCCCGTGACCTCCATGAATCGTTTTTGAATCTGCGACGGAAGCGGCGAACCACCTGATATGCAGACGCGTATGCTTGTCAGATTGACTTTGCTTAGTGTGGGGTTAGCTAGTAATACGGAGTACATTGTTGGGACACCACAAAAAACCGTGATGCGATGCCGCTGGATTGTTTTCAAGACTGCCACTGGCTCGAATTTGGGTAGCAACACAATTTCGGCAGCTAAGCTGACAGGCGCGTTCATGCTTGTAGTCATGCCATAAATGTGGAACAGTGGCAGGGAGGCTAGGAATTTTTCTTTAGCGATGACACCTTTTATCCAGACGGCAAAAGCAACAGCGTTTGAGACCAAGTTCTCATGGGTTAGCATGGCTCCTTTGGCTATGCCTGTAGTACCACCCGTATATTGCAACGCCGCCAAATCGTCTCGAGGATTGATTGTAATGGTGTTAGGCTTTGCTGATTCTGTCATCAATTCTTGGAAGGAAGTGGTGTTTGGGGGCATTTTGATTTTGCTATACATTGGTATTTTGGACGCGTACTCATTTAAGCTAGTGATAATGGTATTCTTCAGCTTGGTTTTCCGCCAAATCTTCTCAATAATTGGGTAAAGTGTGTCTAAAGTGACTGAGATTTTAGCTCCGGAATCGTGTAGCTGATAGGCTACTTCGCGTTCCTTATTTAGGGGGCTTATAGCTGTTAAGACGGCGCCTGCTTTGAGAATGCCGTAATATGCTATTACGAACTGCGGGATATTTGGCAGAAAAATCGCTACCTTGTCGCCTTTTTGAACTTCTAAAGCTTTGAGAGCTGCGGCGAATTGGTTGGAGAGCGAATTCAGCTCGGTGTAGGTGATGTTTTTTTCGGAATAGGTGATGACAGTTTTTTCAGGATATTTTTTCGCCATCTTTTCAAGAATCGCATGAAGTGGCACCTCTGGGTATTCAAGCTCACTGGGTATATCCTTTGGATATGAGCTAAACCAAGGCTTAATCTCCGTTTTCACAGGATACACGAACCTTATCAGTAAATCGTGAAATAATGGTAATAACACTTGCCGAAAAAGCGCTGATTGCTTCAGAATAAGAAGAGATTTATCAGAAACAGCAATGCCAGATGCAACGGATAAAACATGTAGAAAAAGTATTTTCTAATTACGTAGGCGATAGAGTTTTTAGGGATGAGAATTTCTTTTTTTAGCCGATTTTTTGTGTGGAGAAAGACCAACGGCAACGCTAAAAGCGCCAGTATTTGGATTTGGCTTTCAAGATCCGGCATGAAAAGAAATTGGAGGTTTAGAGCGACTAAAGCGAGAACACCTATTTTCGGACTATCATTCAAAATTTTCATGCATATCGCGGTTAACACTACGTAGTAACTTCCTTCGGTCATCAAAACAATTGAAAGCAAAAGCGGAATGAACGCCAGAATGTTTCTCTTTTTATAATAGTATATGGTTAGCGCGCTTAGAAGCAGCGAGAATAGGATGTTTAGTCGGTCAAAAAGCTGAATACCGAAAGCAAGAGAATAGGGAACTTGAGAAATCACAGCAAACAAAAGAAGTGTAACCATGTAATTCAAAGGTTTCTTCGTGCTTTCAATACCCAACACCACAAGGTAAGCGAATAAAGGGAAAGCAAGTCTGCCAATAGCTTGCAAAAACACGATGTTAGGATAAAGAATCTTGCCAATGTGGTCTACAACCATGGTTGAGATTGCAATTATCTTGAGCAAATCTCTACCGAAATCAAACTTTCTGGTTGCCGAAAGCACCGTCACATCGCATCAAAATGTTAACAACATAACTTATCATTCTTTCGCAGAAAAGAAAAAAATACGCGTCTTCCAGAAAGCATAAAACTCATTAGACGTCCAAGCTCTATAAAAAAGAGAGGGAAACATTCCTTGAGTATCAGAATTCCGCATTTACTTCTTGTTCATCAGGTACTGGTGTATCGCTTTGGCTGCTTTCTTGCCCATGCCCATCGCACTTATGACCGTTGCAGCACCCGTAGCTACGTCTCCGCCTGCGTAAACGCCTTCTAAACTCGTTTTGCCATTCTCATCCACTATGATGGTGCCATGTCTCGGGTTTACCATCAAGCCTTCTGTGGTGCGTTGTATGATCGGGTTAGGGGTCTGCCCGATGGCTATTATGACCGTGTCGGTTTCCATGGTGAATTCTGAACCTTCAACTGGAATCGGCCTACGTCTTCCCGAGGCGTCCGGTGCACCTAGCTCCATAGCTTGACACTCCATTGACTTAACCCAGCCCTTCTCATCGCCGCAAAAGCGCAAGGGTGCAGCAAGGAACTTGCACACCAAACCTTCCTCCTCAGCATTCTCAATCTCCTCTTTCCGAGCAGGCAACTCTTCGCGTGAACGTCTATAGAGCAAGCAAACGTCAGCGCCCAGTCTCATAGAACTCCGTGCGCAGTCCATAGCAACATTGCCGCCGCCGATGACGACTACATGTTTTCCAATGCGCAGTGGCGTGTCGAAGTCAGGAAAATTATACGCCTTCATTAGGTTAACGCGAATCAGAAATTCGTTAGCTGAGTAAATGCCACCCAAATTTTCTCCTGGAATTCCCATAAACTGAGGCAGACCAGCGCCTGAACCGATAAAAACTGCGGCATACCCGTTTTCCATAAGCTCAGGAATAGTGTGTATCCTTCCCACCATATTACCCACGCGCAGTTCAACACCCAGCTTCTGGATGTAATTAACCTCGTTCTGGACAATCGTCTTAGGTAAACGGAATTCGGGAATACCATAAACCAGCACTCCTCCAGCTAAGTGAAGCGCCTCAAACATCGTCACCTCATGACCCATCTTCACCAAGTCAGCCGCTGCTGTGAGTCCTGCTGGACCTGCACCGACCACAGCTACTTTTTTTCCTGCTGGTTTTGGCTTTTCAGGCATCTGAAAGCTGTGTTCACGCTCCCAATCCGCGAGCCACCTTTCCAAGCGTCCAACGTTTACTGGTTCACCGATTTTTCCGACAAGACATTTCTCTTGACACTGCTCTTCCTGTGGACAAACGCGACCACAAACAGCCGGCAACGCGTTCTTCTCTTTTATTTTAGCTATCGCTTCACCATACTTTCTTTCGCGTATGCACTTAATAAATTCCGGAATAGGTACCTCAACGGGACAACCAGAAACGCACTGTGGTTTGATGCATTGAAGACAACGGTTGGCTTCCTCCAAAGCCTGAGCTTCGTCGTATCCCAAGGCAACTTCGTTGAAATTCTTAACGCGCTCTTTTGGCGGCTGTTTAGGCATCTTAACAGCTTCTTTTTTTATCTTTGGTTTAGATTTAGGATTTGTTTCTGCCACATTTGCAACCTCCAATTTCATATAATACTGAGCTTAGACGCTCCTCAGGGAGAAACATGCGCTGACGATTAATCAATTGGTCAAAATCAACCTTATGCCCATTGAACTCTGGGCCGTCAACACAAGCAAACTGCATTTTTCCATCAACAGTAACGCGGCAGACGCCGCACATGCCCATGCCATCAACCATTAGAGGCGTTAAAGTCACAATCGTCGGAATGCCAAATGACCTAGTTATATCGCTAACAGTCTTCATCATAACGACCGGCCCCATGACGATGCAGCGGTCAAACTTTTCCATCTTAAATAATTCATTTAAGAAGTCCAAGCCCTCATAGCCTTCGGAACCGTCGTCTGTGGCCATGTACAGCTTGTCGCTCAAGGCTTTAGCTTCATCCACCATGAATAACACATCTTTTATCCTTGTGCCCAAAACAGTGGTAACGCTGTTTCCTGCTTCCTTCATGGCTTTAACCTGCAACAGCAACGGTGCAATCATGATGCTACCTCCTACGCAGAGAACTTTGCCGTATTTCTTAATCTCAGAAGGATTGCCCAAGGGACCGGTGACGTTTTCTAAGCAGTCACCTTCGGATAAGTTGCCGAGTTCCTTGGTTGTTTTGCCAACTTCGTGAAAAGCGAAAGATATGGTGCCCTTTGTCTTGTCAAGACCACATATTGTCAACGGGATGCGCTCACCTTTCTTGCCTATAATAACTATGACGAATTGTCCAGGCTGAGCTTTCGCAGCGATGTCCGGAACTTCAACCGTAAGCATCTTTTCTTTAGGAGCAAGCTCTTTTTTGGCTATTATCTTATACGTTTTTATTTTGCCTCCTTGACAATAACCTTGTGCTGAGGAATAGCCGTAAGTTTCTTGTAAAATGCGTCAAGCGCCAGTTTAAAATCGTCTTCGCATCTTGGTGAAGCTTCATAATACTCGAAGCGGTTAAGCAGATTCATATGTTTCAACGCGTTCTTCAGCACTTCCAAGTTGCGTTCTGCAGTGTCTCTACCTTTTTCTAACTTGCAGTCATCAGAGGAACACATCACCGCCATTACGCCGTCGAAACCGCATTTTAACGCGTTTATTACGTGGACAGGGTCCATACCCTTGAAGCAGGGAACCTCCAAAGCCATGGCATTCTTGCCCTTAAACACGCTGTCAGGATTGTCCAACGTCGGAAACTCTGACCATTGACAGATGAACGCCAGAAGCGCAGGCATTTTGTTCTCAGCTTTCAGCTTAGTAGCTGCTTTGCCATAACGCTCCAGAACATTTTCAAACTCGAAGCCTTTCACTTCTATAGCTTCATGAGGGCAGACCAGCTGACATGCTCCACAGCCCACACATTTCTCTTCGTCTATGTTCGGCGTAGCGAAAGTCTTAGCCGTTATAGCATCATAAGGGCATATAAAGACACATTTATCGCAACCGACACATTTTGTGGTGTCGTAAACAGCTTTTCGGGAATACTTCACCACTTTCAAAGCGTTTTTTTCATAGCCTAATTGTTCCAAAATGTTCTGGGTAAGCTTGAATCGTCTTGTGTTGACTTTTGTGCCTTCCTTGTAGCGGCAGAACGGTTCTTCGCACTGGATTGAAATAATGTTCTTCATACCGGAACTAAGCGTTTTAAAAATAAAATCCGTTGGGATTCTTCCCGAACAGGGTAAGCGTAACGGAATATAATTATCGACGCGGATGCCTTGCTCTACCAAAATCTCTTCAGTTTCACATGTAGAAGGAGAGTTTCCTCGACACATTAAAACCAGAGTATCACTGTCAACTTTCTCTCTTGCAAGACTTACATAATCAACAAGGTGGTCATAGTCGTAATATGAAACCTCTATCGCGCCAACCGGGCAAGCACTGGGGCATATGCCGCAGACTTGACATTTCTGAATGTCAATTTGTACCTTATCTGCTTCTTTATCATAGTTTACCGCTTCATAGGGACAAATTGAATGACAAATACAACAACGACTACACAAATCTTGGTTAATTTTTACTGCAGCAATACACGTTTCACTCATTCTCGAAACCTCTTTCTGTTCCGGGTTAGCGTATTTTCAAAGCTTAAAGCGTACCAGCTTGCTTATGGAAGCATGAAAAGGGTTTTTGGATGATATAATGTTTTCCCTCTATCGTCGATAATATGGTCGTCGAACATAGCCGTATGCCTCGAGGGCAGCGGTGATACCTTGGCCTACAGCGGTTCCAACCTGTTTGACTGGGTGATTCGTCACGTCGCCAGCTGCGTAAACGCCTGCCACGCTGGTTCGCTGAAAAATGTCTGTTTTGATGTATCCAGCCGCGTCAACTTGGATGCCAGTATCTCGAACGATATGACTGTTAGGCGCTTCTCCAACTTGAACGAAAACAGCGTCAACGGGCATTTCCTCAGTTACTCGATTCTTGTTATTGTACAAAACGACTTTCGTAACAATTTTCTCACCTTTGATTTCTCGAACTTCGGTATTCCAAAAAACCTGCACGTTTTCTTTGGAAATTATATCATTTACGAGAGCTTCCTCAGCGCGAAACGCGTCCCTTCGGTGAGCCACTGTAACTTCTGCGGCTATTCCAGAAAGATATAGACTGGTTGTGGCTGCGGAGTTACCGCCTCCAATTACTAGCACCCGCTTGCCTTTAAAAAAAGGTCCATCACAAACGCCGCAGTAGCTTACGCCTTTTCCACGGAATTCCTTTTCACCTTTAACACCTATTTCACGGTAATGAGAACCTGTAGCTACTATAACAGCCTTAGCTTCATACTTTGCACGTGTGGTTTTTACAATTTTCCGATCTTCGAAAAAGCCCAAGCCAGTCACAGGTTCAATTTCGCGAATGGTCGCGCCCACTTTCTTGCAATGAAGCACCATTTTTTCTGCCAGCTCACTCCCACCTATTTGTGGGAAGCCTGGATAATTCTCCACTAAAGGGGCGTCGGATGTTGTTCCTCCAGCCAGTTTTTCGTCAATAATTAATGTTTTTAATCCGCTTCTAGCGCCGTAGATCCCAGCAGCTAAGCCAGCTGCTCCAGCACCTATAATTATCAATTCCCAGTTTTCCATGATAGACAACTCTTCAAACGGGATAACTTGGTGCGAAGCGGTTTATGAATTATTCGGAGAAGACATTTCATGACGGTTTCAACCGACAGTTAATAGAACATTGCCTTCGTTGCTTGATAAATTATGGGTTTTTACTTGTCAAGCAAGGGCAAAACATTGAATAGAGAACATTAAGGGACTTGTTCTTTTTATAGGAAAGGTTTTTAGTTTAGTTATTATATGAGAAGTGCAAAAGCGTATAGCACAAAGTGAGGTTAACGTTATGTCTGTATTTGCAGCACCAGGAGCATATGACCGCGCCATAACGGTTTTTTCGCCAGATGGACGGCTCTTTCAAGTTGAATACGCCATGGAATTGGTAAATCGTGGGGCAACAATTATGGGAATTCAATGCCCAGAAGGCGTGGTTTTAGGCTCAGAAGAGAACATAGAACCCCTTGAAGAGGCAGAATATTCATGGAAGATCTTCAAGGTTGACGAGCATGTAGGCGCCGCTATTGTAGGCTTGAGCTCCGACGCCAGAATACTCATTGACCAAGCGCGGATATACGCGCAAAGCAACAAGCTAACATATGACGAACCCATAGACGTTGAAGTAATAACCAAACGAATATGTGATATACAGCAGATGTATACGCAACATGCTGGTGTTAGACCCTTCGGAGTTTCAATAATCTTTGGCGGAGTTGACAAAACTGGAACACATGTTTTTGGAACGCACCCAAGCGGAACTTATAGAGGCTATAAAGCCACAGCTTTAGGCGCTGGAAGAGAGACAGTGCTTACGATATTGAAAGAAGAATACCGTGAAAATCTAAACCTGGAAGAAAACACGAAACTGACCATAAAATGTCTGGTAAAAGCCTTGGAAGCTAGGCAATTGCCACCTAGAATAAAAATCGCGGTTATCCCCCAAACAACGAAACAACTGCAAATGCTGACTGACGAAAAAGTGGAAAGCTATATCAAAGAGCTGGGTTCGAGCAAGTGACAACTTAATGAGCGATAAATACACCATTGCACGCTTAACAAAAGATAACGAACATTTTGAAATTCTGGTAAAACCTGAGAAGGCATTAGACTATCGAAACGGAAAAATCTCCAGAATAACCGAAGTTTTAGCAGTCGAGTTCATATTTGCTGACGCAAATAAAGGCACCAAGGTTTCAGAAGAGCAAATGCGCAAAGCCTTTGAAACAACAGACTCCTTGAAAATCGCGGACGTAATCCTAAAAAAAGGAACTATTCAGCTTACAACAGAGCAAAGGCGAAAGATGGTAGAGGACAAAAGAAAACAGATAGTAGATTTTATATCTAGGCAAGCGGTTGACCCCAAAACCAACCTTCCGCACCCGCCTTTGCGCATAGAAAACGCCATGGAACAAATCCACTATCCAATAGATGCGCACAAACCTGTGGAAGAACAAGCAAGAGAAATAGTGAAGCTCTTAAGGCCTATTCTGCCGTTGAAAATCGAACAAATATCCGTGGCTGTCCTTATTCCCGCTGAGTACTCGGCAAGAACTTACGGAGCACTCAAGAACTTTGGCGAAATAAAACAGGAAGAATGGCGTGCCAACGGCTCATGGTATGGTATAATAGATATGCCCGCTGGAGCATACGCTTCATTTCTAAACAAACTTGGAGATATAACAAAAGGAAATGGAGAAGCGAAAATACTAAAATAGTAGATTTTGAAATGGAGGTTTAAGTTATGCCAACATATTTTGAGAAAAAACAGCTTGTGACACCTGGAGAACTGCTTGCTGAAGGAGATTACTTGGCTGGCAACAATACATATGCGGAAGACAAGAAAATTTATGCGTCAAGAATCGGTCTAGCAAACTGCGACAACAAGAAAGTTGACGTCGTCGCTTTAAGATCATTTTATTTTCCAAAAGTAGGCGACATGGTGATAGGCACAGTCCTGGAAGTTGGATTTAGCGGTTGGACCGTAGACATAAGAGCACCCTATACGGCACTTCTGAGAGCTTCAGACGTCCTAAGCAGGCCTTTCAAACCGCAAAATGACGAATTATCCCAAGTTCTCAGCGGCGGAGACCTAATCGTCGCCAAAATAGCCTCGTACGACAGAACTCACGATCCACAACTCACGGTTGGCGAGCCAGGCTTGGGAAAAATAACTCGTGGGCAAATAATTAGAGTAACCCCGTCGAAGATTCCCCGCGTGATCGGCAGAAAAGGATCAATGATTTCTATGATAAAACAGGAAACGAGCTGCCAGATAATTCTAGGACTAAACGGAGTTATACTTGTCACAGGAAAAAACCCAGATGATGAAGAGCTTGCCATGACTGCGATTCAAAAAATCGAAAACGAGTCCCACACCAGCGGTCTAACAGATCGCGTTACAAAATTTCTTAAAGAAGAAAAAGAAAAACAGGAGGAAAACAAGATTGAATGAAAAACCTGAAAAGTTAATTGATAAAAAAGGATTAAGGTTAGACGGTAGAAAACCGGAAGAGTTAAGACCTGTAAGAATAGAAGTAGGCATCCTGTCAAACGCTGATGGATCAGCCTATATCGAACATGGAAAGAATAAGATTTTAGCAGCGGCATTTGGTCCAAAAGAAATGCATCCAAAACATTTATCGCAACCAGACCGCATGGTGCTACGGTGCCGCTATCACATGGCACCTTTCTCAGTAGGAGAACGCAAGTCTCCAGCACCTTCAAGAAGAGAAGTTGAGCTTTCAAAAGTAATCAGAGAATCCCTGGAACCAGCAGTTTTCTTGGAGTATTATCCACGGACAGGCGTAGACATTTTCATTGAGGTCTTGCAGGCAGACGGTGGAACAAGATGTGCGAGCATCACTGCGGCTGCTTTGGCTTTAGCAGACGCGGGCATTCCAATGCGCGATTTGGTGGTAGCTTGTGCGGCGGGGAAAATTGACGACACGCTTGTTCTGGACTTGTTTGACACTGAAGACAAGGTAGGTTGCGCAGATGTTCCTGTCGCTTTCATGCCAAACTTGAACGCGGTTACATTGTTGCAGATGGATGGCACACTTTCAACGGAAGAGTTTGAGAAAGCAGTGAATATGGCTATTGAAGGCTGCAGGAAGATTTACGAAATACAAAAGGAAGCTTTAAAAACCAAGTATATGCTCATCAAGGAAGAAGAGGAGGTTGAAGAAGAGTAATGTCCTCGCTTATTACTCGCGTCAGGGTTAAACAGATAGAGCAGCTAATTGAGAAAGGAAAACGTCTTGATGCAAGAGGCTTGGGCGACTTTAGAGAGATCGAGGTTGAACAAGGAGTTATCGAAAAGGCAGAAGGCTCAGCCAGAGTATTACTGGGAAAAACCGAAGTTCTCGTAGGGGTAAAAGTTGAAACTGGTACGCCGTTTCCTGACACGCCTAACGAGGGAGTGTTAACAGTTAACGCGGAGCTTGTGCCGCTTGCGTCGCCGACTTTTGAGCCTGGACCTCCAGATGAAAATTCTATAGAGCTAGCGAGAATAGTTGACCGCGGAATACGGGAGTC
>SMTZ1_10006044_pt1 | contig 14845 bp, 16 predicted proteins | sample DeeMarSWOR136_30_FD_25667 | JGI IMG/M metagenome (IMG submission 25667)
CTGTTAAAATGGTAACACTTGGTGCTTGGTTCAAAAAGTATCTTGTAGCCTTTGCTTGTTATTCTAAAGCCAAGATCAGTATCATATTGAGAGGGCAATTTCTCATCGAAACCGCCAACTTCCTCTATGATGCGCTTTTTTAGTAGCAGATTCATAGTTGCAACGCGCACCACATACTTCTTTAGGCGGGCGTACCTATTTTTAAGGTCATATCCAATGCTTCTTGCCCATGGGTTTTTTGTGTTCCAAGTTTCGATGCCTCCGCTAACCCCCGCCACTTGTGGGTCATCCAGATGAGCCACGAGTTTTTTCAGCCATTCTTTCTCCACTTTCGCGTCCGCATCGATAAATCCTAAAATGTCATTGCTTACAATTTTCATTGCGTAGTTATAGGCGGCTGGAGCGTTAAGAGGTGTGGAAACAACTTTGACGGGGTATTTCTCAGCTATTTTCACAGTCGCATCCGTGGAGCAACCGTCAACAACAATCACTTCCAAGAAACCTTGTGGATAGTTTAAGTCCAAAATTGACTTCAAGCACTCTTCAATGGTGAGTTCGCTGTTTAGAGCTGCCACGATTATAGAAACTTTGGGAGGAGATGTAGTATCCACCATCCTCAACCATCACCAAAGTATGATAGCACTATTGACAAGAGAATCTTGAAGCCATCAACAATCGGGTCCAACCGTGATGTACCGTAGGTTCGCTGCTCGAAACTTATCGGAACTTCTTTAACACTAAAACCATGTCGGGCGGTCTTCACTAGCATCTCTGATTCTATCTCGTACCCACCAGATTTTAAACGAATATTCCTCAAAACCGCAGATTTCATTACACGATAACCCGATTGGGAATCAGAAACCTCCGCTCTTGTTAAAATCTTAATTAAAAAATTGAAGAGGCGAACACCAGCGAAGTTTAGCCTTTTGGCTGGCACTGGATTTTGGCTTAAATATCTGGATCCGATGACAAGATCCGCCTTTTTCTGAAATATTGGAGTAAGCAACCCGAGTAGCTCCTCTGGACGATGCGACCCGTCTGAATCTATTGTAGTTATTATTTCACCCTTTGCCTTTGCGAACCCTACTCTTAAGGCATAACCCTTCCCCATGTGCTTTTTTAATGAAAAAACTTTGACGCCGTGGTTTATTGAAATCTCCAGCGAGCGATCTGCTGAACAGTCATCTACAACGATTATTTCATATTTGAAACCGTTTTTTTGCATTAACGCCGTCAACCGTTCAATCACGTTACCTATCGTCAACTCCTCGTTAAACACGGGAATAACCACGCAAATCAGCAATTCATCGCTGTCCATTTTATTAAGATGCTGAAAGAAAGAATTTATAAACTTTGGCTGTGAACCCTATCAAGTACAAAATTGATGCACAGAACGGAAACGGTCATGCAAGTAAGAACGGAAACAGACAGAAAAACGTGGTTCTCCATGTGGTTTTTGCTGTCAATAGCGACTTTTGGGTTAGCTTTTTTCCCCATGTTCCACCGCTTAATTGACAGCAGAAATAAGCATTTTCGCCGCGAGGCTGACTTGGAAAAGAAAATTACAGTCTTCTTAAGTAAGCAGGGAAAAGAACCGCCTGCAACACCAGGTAGCTTCAATGAGATGAATACGAAAGCTTGGACTGCCAGCATCATTCTAATAATTCCGGCGTTCGCGATAACATATTTGCTGTCTAGGGACCTTCTTATGCATGAAAAACGTCAAGACAAGTTTCTCGCAAGTGCACTCCCAGAAAGAATGTTCATGCCGCAGACTATACCAATAAAGAAATATGTTTTGATAACTATAGTTACTTTGGGTTTAGGGATAGTTTACTGGCTCTACAAGATAGTAAACATGTATAACGTCCACTTCAAGGTCCAGCGGGAAATGGAAAAAGAACTAGCCAAGCTGATGGAGGAGACGAAAGTTGGCGAATCCATGTAAGCAAAAGCGGTTTGTGAGTCACGGAGGAGATGTCTGGGGTTTCAGCAGAAAACACAATGTTCCGCTCGAAAAAGTGCTTGACTTCAGCGGGCCCGTCAATTTTCTTGGCCCTTCGCCAAAAGCAGTAGAAGCAGTCAAACAGTATGCTAAGCGGATAAGGTTTTATCCAGACCCGAACCCTGTAGAGTTGAAGACAGAAATCGCCAAGTACGTGGGTCACAGCATTGACGCGGCGAATATTATTTTGGGAAACGGCTCGATAGAGCTTATTTACATGATTACGGAGGCTTTCCCCTGCGGCTTCAAAGCCGTCATTCCTGTGCCGTCGTTCACTGAGTACGAGAAAGCAGCGTTGCGAGTGGGCGGTGAGCCAATCTTCGTGAGATTGCCAGACAACTTTGCGCTAGACATTGAAAGCGTGAAGAAACGGTTTTGGACCTTGTTGATTTCTGCTGTAAAAAGGGCATCGTCATCAGCGTCGACGAAAATTACATCGAATTCACAAAGAAAGGTCAAGACAATACGCTGGCAGGTTACGTGAAGAAATACGAGAACCTTTTCGTAATCAGGTCTGTCACAAAATTCTACGGCATGCCGGGAATACGCTTCGGGTATGGCATAGCAACGGACAGCCTCATAGATAGGCTCCAGATCGTTAGGCAACCGTGGAGCATCAATAGCTTGGCGGGCTACGCGACTTCAGCGGCTTTCAAAGACATCGAATTCATCGAGAACACCAAACGCACAATTGCAAAAGAAAGAGCGCAATTAGCAAAAATGCTTAGCGAAATCGGCGGAATGCACATTTTTCCATCAGAAACGAACTTTTTGCTCGTGAAGATTCTGAACTCAAAGTTTACGTCCATAATGCTGAAGGAACAGATGGCTAAGGAAGGCGTCCTCATTAGAGATTGTAGCACTTTTGTAGGGCTTGACAACAGCTACTTTCGAGTTACAATCAGGTCGTCCAAAGAAAACTCGAAGCTCATAAAAATTTTGAGAGATGTACTCAAGAAAAAGGCTTAATTTCAAGATGTATAGCGCCTTTCTGATGATTAGCAGAAAACTTGAGATAGTTCTGTTGCTGACTGGTTGCCCTTGGAAGCTCTATGGGTTAAAAAAGTAAAGAATCCCGAGCCGACATCATTACTTTTTAGCTATCCAAAAGCTCATTTCAGGTTTGCAAATACGCTTATATAAATAAAAAATCGGGTTCAAAACCCATGTTCCATTAAGGTGGTAGTCTGTTCGCTTGAAAAAATCAAAGTGTTCGTTTTCAAATACACATTTTATTTCCTCATTGTCTATAGGATGTTCTTTCTTGTGCCAATAATCAGATAAAGTATAATCAAAGGAAGGGACATTTATACCTGCAATCCAGAAATATAAAGTGTTGATTAACGGATTAGAATGGAAATGAAGCTGCTTCACAAGACGCGCCATATTTTGCGGTTCGCTCTTCCAATGAAATGGAGATGCTTCATGATCTAAGTACATGGCGCCACCTTTTTTTAAAAAAACGGAAAGTCTTTGGATTACACCTACATAATCTGGTAGATGATGTAGCACAGAATAACAAGTAATTAAGTCAAATTCGCCTCTATCAAAGATCACATCTTCTATAGGCGAGTTAATAACGGTCAATTTTTTAGCCTTTAAGTAGCCTTTATACCTTTTTTTCAAAACGGCACACATTTCTGCAGAGATGTCTATTGCAGTTACCGTGTAATTCATGCCGAGAAGTTTACCTGTTAGATTTCCAGTGCCTGCCCCAAAATCAACCGCTCTTTTTTGATTGCCCTTTATGAGTTGGTCTACCATTTTCAATACAGAGTCTATTCTTTTCTGCTCTTGTTTGCCATATACTTCGGGATGAAGCAACTCGTAATATTCTGCTTCGAATCGATGGACTGCAACGTTTGCTTCATGAATTCTTGCTCGAAGATCTTCATCCATAAAGATTCCCTTTTAGCCCTTGATTTCTTCGATTTCACAGCCGTTCAGTATGATTCAAACTTATGCGGTTTCCATTAATATGCAATTAGGGTAACCGCGAAATTAAAAGGGTTTAGTAGACTGTGCTGTTCCAAAAATAGATTTTGGAGTACTTCTTCGTGAAATCAAATTGGGGGTCATCGTAGATTATATCTAATTTTAGACCATATTGCTTGATTAGCTTGTTCATATTTTCCCAGATTAGAGGGGACAAATCATCGGGAAGCCAGTACCCCCAAATTGTATCATCTTGATTTCTCATGCCCCACCCGTAGTCTTTAGGAAGCACAAAAGCCACTTCACCCTCTACCTTTACGAACATGCTTCGTGGAAAAGCGTGGATTTGGTTCCAAAACCTCTCCATGGCGGCAAAGTGCTCCTCAGTTAATGCGCCGTAGGGATTAACTGGAGGATAGTTAAAGACTGTCAGATAGTTAGCTCCTGCATAGTAGGCTATAAGCATTTGCTGTAACATTTCATCTCCATTAGGCAAGTAAGGAGGATTATCCTCAGCCCAAGTGATGATGGCGCCCCACTTCTTGTTTTGCACTTTCGCTGCTCCTCGGCAGAGAGCTATATGCTGCGTTTCAGAATGATCCCAACCCAATTCTGCGAAAACGGCGTCGTAGCCTGCGAGGTAGTCGAACCAGTAAAGTGCATAGTCAGAGGTAAAAACAGGCAACGGACTGTTTATTGAATCAGGGACGCTGCTGTTGATTACGTGCTGCATACTTCCACTACGGTAGAGGCTCCGGACAAATAGATTTGCCGCCTCGCTATAGTCAGAAACATTCCTGAAAGCCGTGATGTTACCCTCTGCGAACCAAACGTCGCTTCTTCCGAAAGCCATTCTGTCCCAAAAGCCCGTGTCAATTTGTTTTCCGCCAGGCTCGTCGTAGAGGTAAACACCTAAGAATTTGTCGCCCCATCTTTCACGGGCTTTGTTAAGCCACGACATGTGGAACGGGTCAATGCCCAGCTCTTCCCAACTTGAGGAGTTGTAAATGCTCCCACTCTGATGCGTGTAGTTGTAAAAAACTAAACTTTCCTCCCGCTTTTCAAGCGGACCAGAAATGAGGTCGTTGCCTTCTTGGTCAGTGTAATTATAAAAGACGAAACTAAAGAACACAATGACGTTCATTTCGGCATCTACGGCATAGTTGCAGACTTCTGTGAGGGCAGTCTCATTTGAGGTTATGTCCCAAGAATTAATGACAAAGAGGTTCACGTAGTCTTTCACTTTGTCTATCAGAAGCTTTGCTTGGCTTGTGGTGTTTCCGCCTGAAGTAACTCCAAAAAAGAAGTCATCTTTAGCTGTCTCTTCCTTAACCTCATAGTGAGAGTAAAACGTGGGCGTGTAAACATTGAAAATCAAGAGCGCAGCAAGTAGAACCCACAACGCTGACTTCATAAGAAAATTAATGATGCCCTTGGAGAATAAACGTTTCGGAGCTGATGCTAGTGCCCATTGCCACAAGCGTTATGGCTGGATTTCCACCAAATAGTCGAGTTATCCAAAAAGATATTGGGGAGCCTTTTTCAAAACGGTGAAAAATCCTTTGCGCCTCATTTTTCTAAGAATCCTCTTCGGCGATTTATCGAAGTCTCTGTGGAAGCGTCTTTGAACTTCAAGTAGCAATTCGTAATTGAAGGCGTCAGTTTTGACGTAGGCTGCGAAGTCTTCAATACGGTCGTAGAGACCTTTCTCCATTACCTCATCATATAAGGCGCTGCCTGGAACCGCTACAAACACGTTAAATCGACACCAGTCAGGATCTATCTTCCTTGCGAACTTGAAGGTGGCTTTCATGTCGGCTACTGTTTCTCCAGGTATTCCCAGAAGGAATGAGCAAGCGGTCTGGATTTCCTCTTCCCTGCACATCTTTAACACGCGTTCCGTTTGCTCGAGAGTAATACCTCTGTTGAGCTTTTTTAGAATGCGCGGTGAGCCTGATTCACCGCCAAACCATATGGTCTTGCAGCCAGCTGCTTTCATCTCTTTCAGTAGGTCTCGCGAAACCAAGTCGGCTCTAGTGTCACAGACCCATTCGATGTCGAGCTGGCTCTTTCGTATTAACGTACATAGTTCTGCGGTTTCTTTTTTTCGAATCGTGAAGTTGTCGTTTATGAAGTAGATTCCTTTTGTGCCATAATTTGTCATCAGATGGTTAATTTCTTCCAGCACTCTAGGTGGACTGAAGGTGCGGCACGTTGTTCCCCATAACTGTTTAATCTCGCAAAAGGCGCAGTTGAAGGGGCAGCCTCGCGCTATGCTCATGTTGTCCACTGGTTTGGCACTTAAGAACTCAATGCGGCGGTCGTACAGGTGTAACGGCAGTAAATTCCAAGCTGGAAAAGGAAGCTTGTCCAAATTGCTGATGAAGCGCTGAGCATTTTTCACTATTTTCCCGTTGTGCCTATAAGCAACGCCAGCAATGTCGGTTACTGCGCCGTCGTTTTCACCTTTGAATATGTAGGTTGCAAGCTCCACCATGGCGCGTTCTCCTTCGCCAATCACAACGTAGTCTATTTCCGAGTGTTGTAGCACGCTTTCAGGCTCGTAGGATGGATGCCACCCACCGACCACCACCTTGCATGAAGGAAGCGTCTCTTTAACTGCCTTAGCCGTTTCGATACATCGGCTGTAAGTTGCGGAACTGCAGGTTATGCCGACTATTTCTGGGTTAAGCCGTTTCATTTCAAGCTTGACTTCTTCAATTGGTTTTTCAAGTAGATAGTTGTCAAACATTTCAACTTTAAAACCGCTTTTTTCGAGAGCGGCAGCCACGTAGGCTAATCCTATCGGCAGAAATCTTCTTCCATGAATCCATGGTCCCTTTGCAGGCGGAGCGGTGGTCATTAACAAAATCAATCTGTGCAACGCTTCCCTTTTTGGTTACAATTTAAGCCATATGTTACGCATACCAGAGTAAGCCTTAGATAACAATTTCTTAAATAATAACCTTGCTGAATATGTTTCTGCACGTTGACGCAAAAGGAAAAGGCAACAGAAGTGCTCTGCACACAAACGGAACCCTTTTTAAATTAAAGCTTTATAGCGATTTACCAGTTTAGAACAGATTCGATGCAAAATCTAACGCGTAGCATCTTCAATAAACCAAAACGTGAAATGTGGCGTTGTAATGTCGGCGGATTTGGCTTTAACAAGTGGCAAAGTCTTAACCATGAACCAGTCTCAACCTTATGCGGAAGCAATAGCCATAAAAGACGACAAAATCGTTCAGGTAGGCACAAACGAAGAGATTGAGCCATGGATTGGGAAAAACACGAAGGTCATTAGTTTAAAGGGGAAAACAGTTGTTCCAGGTTTCATTGACACTCACATTCACGTTACTGACTTTGGAAGGCTCTTAAGATGGATTGACCTGAGCGCCATAGGCTCCATAAAAGAAATGCAGGAAAGCCTAAGCCGACACGTAGAGGAGGCGCCTAAGGGAAAATGGTTGTTAGGTCGGGGCTGGGACCAAACTCGTTTCGCCGAGAAACGCCTTCCCACTCGTTTTGATTTAGACTTGGTTTCGTCCGATAACCCCGTGATTTTTTATCAGGAGAGCGGGCAAGTGTGCGTTGTAAACAGCAAAGCTTTACAGTTGGCTGGCGTGACGCGGTTTACCACCGTTCCACCGGGCGGCGCCATCGACAGAGACGTGGAGACAGGTGAGATTACAGGTGTTTTGCGAGATAACGCCACGAACTTTATTTGGGCTGTTATCCCCGAACCCAGCGAAGAAGAGCTTGCGGACGCCGCTGGTTTAGCGTGTCAAAAAATCGTTGAAGCGGGAGTGACCAGCGTGCACTGGATGGTTTTGTCGTCAGTTGAGATCCAAGCACTTCAGAGACTTCGCCGGGAGAACAAGCTGAAGCTAAGAGTTTATATGGTTATCCCAGCGAGTCTCTTGGATGTTGTAACAAGGTTAGGCTCACGTTTGGGTTTGGAGGATAACATGGTAAGAATTGGCGGCGTTGAGATTGTTGCCGACGGATATTTAGCCGCGAAAACTGCAGCGCTGCTTCAACCTTACAGCGATGAACCTGCGGCAAGCGGAAGGCTGCTTTCCACTCAGGAGGAAATGAACGCGGCAGCCGCTAAAATACTCAAAGCGGGTCTTCAACTGGTTATACACGCCGTGGGCGACAAGGCTGTAGATGCAGCTCTAACCACAATTGAGGAAATTTCAAGTAAAGCGCCACGAAAAGATGCGCGCAATCGCATCGAGCAAGCCGCGGTCCTCAACGGAGAGTTAATTAACCGTGTGAAAAAGCAGAAAGTCATCGTTTCCGTGCAGCCGTGTGTTATTGCCTCTGAATTTTCGGTGTGGTCTGCCACGGAACATTTAGGACCAAGAAGAGCCAGATGGTTTTTCCCAATCAAAACGTTGCTCAAGGAAGGCATACAAGTTGTCAGCGGTTCGGACTGCCCGATGGAACCATTAAGCCCATTGCTGGGAGTGCAAACTGCGGTGACTAGAGAGATTTTTCCTGAAGAACGGGTAACTATTGACGAGGCTCTGCGGATGTACACGGTTGACGCGGCATACTCGTCCCACGAGGAAAATATTAAAGGATCTGTTGAGACTGGGAAAATAGCAGACGTTGCGGTTCTTTCACGTGACCCGTTTTCCGTTCCAATATCCGAAATCGCAAGTATTTCGGTAGAACTGACTATCGTGGGCGGGAAAGTCGTTTATTCCAAACACTGAACCATTGCTACACTCTGCATTTCAGTCTTTACCCCAACCCCAAACTATCTATCCCCTATCTGTCCTTGTTTTACCACTGCAAAAAACTCCGCGCTTCAACATGCGAACTTGCCACAAAATAGAAACACACAACAGCCGGACCATCATATTTGGATCCTAATATTGGTTCATTGCAGAAACTATAGAGGGGTAGTTTTTTCGAGTAGCCAGTCTTAGTAGAGCTTAGCCCAGTTATCCACTATCCGTGTCATCTCGGTGAACTCGAATTTCCTGAGCCACTCGCGGAACGCACTGTTATCCACTGCGAACCTGCAGACTTGCCTCGCTTTATCCGAGTCATGCACCAGCAGCAGCACGCCCATTAAGTTGTGCCTGCTCAAGTATGCTAAAGTCTTCAGCAACGCATCAGTTTTCTCGTCAGTCAGCATCTCCGCGCTGAGTTCCACAACCACAGGCTTCTTCAAAACCTTGAGAAAATCCCTTGCTAACAGATCTACCCAGTAATTCGTTAAATAATCCCTTGAAGACAGTGGCACATGAAAATAATCCACCAACTCGGCTATGCGCTCAAAGTCTATTCCGAACCGTTCTTTGGCAAGCATTGGATCCGGAAACATCTCAACCGCGAAAGCGCCTTTGACCAGACTCTTCGCCTTTTTAAGGAAGTTAGTTATTTCCTGCGCTCGCCACTCCGTCCAGTTTAGTCCACTCTGCTGCCACAGTTCAATGCATCTTGGGCAAACACAAAACTCTTCCTCTGGAAAGTGGTAAAGGTTCAAAGTCACCCCTTGAATCTTTTCTCTGCCAAGCCCTTCGACATAATCCATAACTTTTGCTTGATATTCTGGATTTGTAGGGCAAACAAAATCAAAGGGCAAGTTTATTTTCCTGTTTTTTCTCAATGCTGGACCTTTTTTTGAAACCGCTACCATGTTTGCGTCTTCTCTGATGGCTTTAGCATCACAGAAACATGTAACATCATTCTGCATTTCTCTTGCCGCTGTAAAAACTGAGCCATCTGCCCGTTTCGAATAGTACACATGCAAGTCGAAGCCTTCGACTTTTTCCGGAGTGTACGTGACCAGTCCCACTTTCATGTCTGCCAACTCGGCGCGCAACAGATATATTCAAGCGGCTTATTTAATTGTTGACTCGCCATGGGGAAGCACAACTCGATTATTCTAATTGATTACGCCAAATGTTCTCCTTGTTCCGGGCTTATCTGTGTCGGTGTTTGTCCATTTGGCGTCTTGGAAACAAGCACAGACGGCAAACCTCAAATCGTTGATGTAGTATCGTGCACTCGATGTGGTGTCTGCGCAAACTTATGTCCTGAAAAAGCGATTATTATAAATCAAGACGAATCTAAGAAAGACAAATAACAGGTGGATGAGTTTACGAAGCAAATTAACCTTTTCGGCAACTTTGGAAAGCTCGTTTTAAAAGACAACGTGTTAGCCATACTCTCCGACGTTGATTTGAGCACCGTCAGCTCAGCCATTTACAATGGCGGTTTCAAAAAAGTTAAAGCCATACTCAATGTACAAGCTCCAGAGGAATACAGCGACCGAAAACTACACGTAAACCCTCAAAAACTAATCCTTGACTCCGCAAAGAAACTTGGGCTCTCAGAACATTTCGTTGGGATGGTTACCGCCGCCGCAGTTGAAAAGTTCGCATTAGTTTCAAAGAAAGACGGTGATCTCGCCGTAAGCGTTACTGCTACCGCAGTGGACCCCGAAGGTGTAACTTGTTCCCACGCCGAATCCGCAGGCGAAAACATAGAGGTTGAGGAAATAACCGGTACAATAAACATCATGGTAGTCATAGATGGAAACCCGACTGAAAGCTGCCTAGTCAGCACCGTACTCACTGCAACCGAAGCAAAAACAGCGGCGCTGTGGGAACTGGACATCAGAAGCAGGTACTCTGGCGATGTAGCCACGGGAACAATAACAGACGCCATAATTGTGGCGAAAACAAACCGAGGTGCACCCATAGTTTATGGAGGTCCAGCCTCAAAACTTGGACAACTAGTTGGATTCTGCACAAGAAAAGCTGTGAAAGAAGCCGTAATGAAGGCTAACAAATACTTGCCCCACTGATAAACATGTTGAACGTCGCCTTTTCTAAGGAGAAAACTGAAAACCTTAATTAACCTGCAAATTATTCCGTGTACAAAGTCATGATTTAATGGTGAGAACCTTGAAATTTGCAACCTTTCTGTATCAACCCGAACCCGCTGAAGGAGTTGACATAAACTTCTACCGCATCAAACCAGAATCCGGAACCGTGGGAAATCCTAATCCTAATATGTACACTAACATCGCTGTCTTCGGGGATAACGCGATGGCGCAGAAACATCCCGAGTGGATCTCGTTTTCAAAAGATGGTCCAGCATTCCGCAGGCTAACCGCTCCCAAAGTCAACGGAATTAATCCGGGAAACAAGAAATACAACCTCAGATGGGATGTCCTATGCATGACAAACCCGGAAGTCAGAGAGTACAATCTTAAATTAATAGAGGAATGCGCCCGTGTAACTCCTGGAATAAGCATAAGCAGCCAGCACTTCGCTGACCACGGTTTCTGCGTATGCCCGCGCTGCATTGAACTCTGGCGCCAAAGCGGGCTAAACTGGTATGACTGGAGAGCACAAACAGTAACAGAATTTTTGAAAGAAGTGAAAAACCGCATCGGAGGCAAGCCTTTATACGTAAACTTGCTGCCCGACCCAGTGCTTGGCAGAGAAAGATTTGGCTACGACTTCGATGCTTTAGCGGAGTATGCTGATACATTCGTGATTCCGATGTTTTCAAAGGCGTATCCCTCTCCTTGGTACTGGGAGATGTTAGCTAGGGCATTCAAAAGCAAATTGAAAAAACCAGTATTCACTAACCTTTACGTCCGCGGACCAAATGATGACCCCAAACAAGTTCCAACGGTCGATCAACTGCTAACTGTCGCAGTGCGCATAGCGCGAACAGGTGTTGACGGAATAATATTTCTAGCTGAGAACTCGCAGAGAATTAGAGACTTTCAAAAAGCCGCTGTGCAAAGCACTGACGTGTTAGAAGAGCTAAATGGCTACGGAGGCGACGAAGTTCTGAACTTGGTTGATCAATGGCGGTCACTTTTCTAACCGCCACACATCTTTTTCATCTCTTAAGTTAAGTTAACCGCGGCTTAGGTTGCTCCTGTTTTTGTGTTTTATGGTGTTCTGTGCGGTCTTCCCCTTCCTTTTATGAACCTGAAGTGCGGGTTGCTACTGTTTTCTCTGAGCGCTTTTGCTTCTTTAAGCGTTTAGAAGAGGCAGAATTTACGGGTTTTTCTCGATAATAACGGCTTGTTTTGTGCTCTGCGTTTGAGCTTTCCTTTTTCTTAAGAACGCGAGGAAAGCTAAAACCACAACTATACTGCTAAGCGAGATGGTAAGTGACGTAGTTGTCATCCCTATAGGTGACAAACCTAAAAAAAGTCCTGCAACCCCAACTATGCTGAAACTTAACGCAACTGACAACACGGCTTTTTCAACTAAGTCAAGTTTTCCTTCTCGGAATAAAAGGCTGACAAGACAGTACCCAGGTACAATCGAGACTAACATGAACCCAAATACGTAACTGAAAACGGAAAATGGAGAGTCATTAGGAATAAAATTGGCAAATAAAATTGTTAACCCTGTATATAGGACGATTGTTCCAAACCAACTAGTGGGTTTCACCTTTTTTATCCTTCGGGCTAATTCAAGCAAATTTTTAACAAAAAAATAAAAGGATGGATTTTAGAGGAAAATCTTGTAAATCGGATGCTGCTCATTTAACGGTCTGATGCCTAGATCGCCCATTGCAGATGCAACGTATGCGTCGACTATTGCTACTGCGGGGAAAACATAGTCTGACTGTTCAGCTGGCCCGAACATCAACCAGTTGGAGCCAACTGTTTGCATTATAGCGTTGGTGGCAGTTCTGGTTCCTTTTCTGAACTCTTTGGCGAAGTGCGCTTTGACCCATCCCATGGTGGTGACAACGTTTCCAGTTCCCAATCCTGTAGGATGACCGAACTTTTCCTTTATTTTCGGTATCGCTCTTACTGCTGTGCCCATAGCTGGTTCGAATGCTGGAATAGCTGTGTCTATCAACGGTTTTGTGATTCCACCTTTTTCAGCCAGCGCTAAGGCTTCCTCAAGCACCTGCATCTTTCCTTCTAAGCTGTTGTCTTTCGGGTTGTCAGCGAGAACTATGGACATTTTGATACTGCTGTCCTTCAGTTTTTCTAGTTCCGCATCTCTGACACCTTTGTAAATCGAGTTGTACAAGCATCTGTCTTGAAGTCCCATGTTCTTGACCATTTCTGCAGCTGACATACGGGTTCTTGGACTCATTGCATCCAACATCAATGGAGCGTCGCTGTGTTCGGCAACGAAAGGGATATACTTGGAAAAAGCTTCTTCAGTGGTTCCAACGATGTCAAAAGCAAAAGGAACACCTGTTAAATCGCGCAGGGTTTCCATTTTATTGATCAAGTTTTCAGCTTCTGTAGCGTCAAAAATTCCTTTGTTTGCGTCTTTCACCAGTTTCTGGCCTAGCCAAAAAATAGAGCCTATTAGAAAAGTGGGTAACTCTCCAGGCTGACCGCCTACTTTCACGTTTCCTACTTCGTAAATTTTTTGTGGCGTATTGAATTTGAACATGTTACCTCATCTGAATTGTAGATTTACTTCTTTCCAGCTACTGCCTTCTTGGCGATTTCAACGCCTTCTTCTTTGTTCTTGCCAAATATTGCTCCAAGTGCTTCCGCGTCTTCCTTTTTCACCGCAGCGCCGCCCATAATGATTATCACTTTTTCCTTAAGACCGCCTGCTTTCAATGCTTCATCTAGTTTGGCAAGGTTGTTCTTTGCGGGCACCGTGTTAACTGAAATCGCTAGTATGTCAGCATTTGACTCTTTCACTTTATCCACGAAAACTTGCGGGGCAACGCTTTTACCTACGTCAATCGTCTTGAATCCAGCTCTTTTAAGTGCCTTTCTGACTGCTTCTTTAGCTGTGTCGTGCATGTCAGGTTCGATGTTGCCTATAACAACTGTGCCGATTGGGTTCTCTGGTTCCGGAGGCTCTTTCTCCATCATAGATTTAAGCCATGACATTTAACATTACTTCCCTTTAGTTTTTTATACCTTCGATTTTTATATTCGAATTCCATATTTAAACTTTGACTCCGCTACTACACTATTCATTCAAGAAGTAAAAATGAATGTTTGGGAAGACAAAAATGTTCAAAATACCAAATAAATATCTCTTACTGTTCCTTGTTTTGGCTTTTTCATTCGTATACCGCATGTTGCTCATTCACTGGGCAACTTACCCGCCGGGAGCAGACATCGGTTTACACGAAAGCATAATCAAGTCAATCAGTTTATCGGACAACCCAAATTTCCTGTGGAACAATTACCAGATGGGCGGCGGTCTTTCTCTAACTTTTCCAGGATACCACATATTCGTCTCGAATATAATATTGATGACTGGAATACCTGATTATTTGGCTCACTCCTTGGTTGCTTCGTTTTTTTCTTCATTCATTGTTTTATGTGCATTCTTGATAGGGAGAAGCGTTTGGGGAGAATCAACTGCCTTCATAGTTGCGTTTTTAGTGGCGATTTCACGATTTGATGTAGAGATGCTTATATGGGGTGGCTTCCCCAACGCAGTAACTTTGATGTTGATTCCCGTGATTTTTTATCTGTACTTGGAAAGGGAAAGATTTTCTTGTCTGGAGCCATATTCTTTACCCACTCCCTTAGCGCAGTTATGTTTGTATGCATAACATTTTCCACTGCAATTTTGGTGGCGATTTTTTCCGAACGAGTAGGCGTATCAAAAAGGTATATTCTCATTTGGCTTTTGCCGATTTTCCTCGGAGCAATTTTAGTTTCTCCATTTTTGGTGGAAGCTACGCCTGCATATTTAGGTGCAAACTCGAGCGGCGTATCAGATATTCGGCTGGCACTTCTCTCAACGAGAGTGCTTCCTCTGGAATTGGTGATACCTCTTTTCATTTGTGTAGTTTTCTTCTTTTTATTCTCCAACAAGTACCGCGGAAAATTTTTGACTGTTCCAGCTTTGCTTCTCGTGTTATGGATTTTTGTTCCCATGCTGTTTACTCAGGCGTTTTTAGTGGGGATTT
>SMTZ1_10007993_pt1 | contig 14844 bp, 25 predicted proteins | sample DeeMarSWOR136_30_FD_25667 | JGI IMG/M metagenome (IMG submission 25667)
AAATTAACTCACAAAAACACTCACAAAATAACTCACAATAATAACAGCATAAATAACCGGAATATATCTGAAGTAGAAGATAAAAGTAAGAAGTCAGAAGTCAAAGTAAAAAGTAAGAAATACATAGAATATACAGAACTACAATATAAACCTTTACTCACAAACCCAGAAGAATTTATAAACTTCTGTAATTTAAAAGAATTTTCCCATTCTCCAAAAGAAGGAGTAAGCATAATAAGATTAAAGGAATATAAATATTTAAGGAAAAACAGAAATGCACATAATAACCTTTATGCTGTTTGGGGTTGTGAATGGTTAAGAGTTGCTGAAATAGTAGATAAAAAACAACTAAAGAATGGAAAAGAAACAATAAACACCCCTGTTTTAGACAGTGAAATTGAAATGGGTAAAAGATTAAGCAGAGAAATAAAAAAACTAATCGAAACAGGAATTAATAAAGATACTAATATATTAATTTTAATACACAACAAAAAACCATACATAAAAGAAATAATGACACAAACAGAATTAAACAAATATCTTGAGCTAACAGAACAAGAAATCAAAAAAGAATTTATAAAAGAGGAATAAAAATGTATTGTATGATTTGTTATAAAAACAACCAAAGAATAGAAATGGAAAAACTACAAAGAACAACAACAAAAACAGGAAGTATACGTATTTATGAATGTCCTATCTGTAAAACCAAAGCAGAAATAAAATATTATAATCTACCCAAAACATAGCTAAACAAAACAGATAAAAAAACAAACTAAACCTATATTAACCACAAATTAAACCACCAAAAAACTTATAAACCAATTAACTATAAAGTAGTAAAAGGTTAATATACAAATAAGTATATTAATTAACTAACAGGCTACAAACATTTATATACTTAATAGTCTTTATTAATGTTATGGAAAAGGTTTTATATAATGTAAGAGAACTAATAAACAGAAAGAAAACCAAAACGGAATTAAAACTATTTCTATACGAAAGCTTATTAAACAATATAAAACTTAAAATAAATTTAGAATTAGAAAAAATAAAAAATAAAAAAAGGTGGTGAAATTGTGTAATGCAATAACACAAGAAAACGAAACATACGAAACCCTAACAGAAAACCTAATAAAAGTTTATGAACAACACAAAACAAACTATTTAAACTTTTTAACAGATAAAGAACTTAACACCTTACCACAAAAAACCATAACAGAAGATTTTATTTTATTTATTAAACAAACAATAAAAGAATACGAAAACAAACAACCAAACAAAATAAACAAAACAAACAACAATAAACAAATAACAAACACATATAAATAAATAGCAAAAACAACAATATTTATAAAGGCTTTCACTAATAAGTAATTAATCCTTCTATTTATAAAGACTATTATAATAAAGAATATATAAAAACGAAACATTTATAAAGCTATTATACCTTATAAGATATAATATGTATAAAAAACGAAAAGGTGATAAAATGAAACAAACAATAAAAATTAATAGAAAACAACACCTACAACCAATAAATAGGTTTTGGTTAATGGATAATGATAATATAATGGAAACAACCGAAACCAAAAAACAGATAACCGAAAGATTAACACAAGAAGGTTATATAAAAGGTTTTGAGTGGAATTTTATATAATATAGAAAGGTGAGAATATGAAAGTATTTGAAATCAGAAGGGGATATTTTAAGGCATTAGAAGAAGGGCACGAAATAGAGTTATATGAAAATAACAAGAAAGGTGATATACTATGAAAGACGAAACGATACCAAATATTAATATGGTTTTTGACAAGAACCATAAACTTATAAGCATAAATAGTGGTGGAGTTGTTTCAGTAAGACAAGCAAGAGAACAATTCAGATTATTAGAACAACTACAAAAAGAGAACGAATAAAATACTTATCATATAAGTAATTGCCTAAAGGACTTTTACTTATTATATGAGTATTTTATACATAAAAAGTATATTAGTATGTAAAGGTGGTAAATATGAAAAGTATAATGGAATGTAAAAATGAAAATGCAAAAATACTCAATAGATTAGATAAACTATACCTTACAGGACACCAAATACCAAGCATACAAGCCAAACAAATAGAACGACATAAAATAGGTTTAGCTAAATTATTAGATTTACCTTATGAAAAGTAAGCATATTATATAAGACAACCAAAAGATTTTATAATTTTACTTTTGGAATAGCTTATATAATAGAAACAAGAAAACAAATAAATAAGAGGTTGATAATATGGAACTACCACAAATACAACTAAAACCAAGAAAGAACACAAACAACAACGATTACACTATAAGTTTTAGAGGAAAGGAAGCCGAAAGTATGTTGTTAATAGAAAACTATTTACGACAGCAATTTCCAGATATACCAAACAGCAAAAAAGGAGTGGTGGCTTTTGGGCTAAACAAATTAATAACACTACTTACACAAAAAACAAGCAAGAAATAAATTATTTTTATTATTTTTTTATTTTCTAATTCTCATATATATAATATAAAGTTTAAAAAATTTGCTTATGGGTTGTTTGTTTTTATAAAATACCTACAACTCCAACAACACAAAACTTTTCAACATCTTTAGTTATACTTCCTTCATAGGTGTTGTTAACAATAGTTTACATATGTGAACTTAAAGTTGTATCCAGAAATCTCAGGAAAGGAGTTATCTGTCCCCTTTGAAGTTTAGGAAAAAATTCAGTAGGTTTTTTGGAATAAACCAGAGTTATGAACATGTATAGCTTTCGTTAATCGTTTGTTTAAGAAAGTTATAATCTCTATAACCAATCAGCCTATTTAGTTCCTTTCCATCTTTGAGAAAAAGAATTGTTGGTACGCTTCTAATTGAAGCAAGCAAACTGGCTTCATTGTTCTCCTCTGCATTAATTTTTAGAAAAGAAATATGACTAAACTCTTTGGAAAGTTTTGTTAGGGTGGAGGTGAGCTGAGAACAGGGATTGCACCACGGTGTATAGAATTCGATAATTACATTTCCTTTAGTCATTTCTTTTAAATTATATTGATTTATCTCTTTCATGTTAAATTCCTCCCAGAAAATATTTATTCAAGCCTTTCCCTAATGACAAGACCGCAGGCAGGACAGAATACTTCACTACCTGTTTCTTTCACAATCTTTCCACATTCAGGGCATTGCTCTTTCATTTTCCCGTTATATTTAACATATTTAAAGTATTTAAAGGTTATCTGATTTTTCTTTATAGTACTTGTTTAGCCAAAGATACAATTTTTCTCCGCCATTACAGTAGCCAAACCAAGGGCAATCTGTGATTAAACACCAATATTCTGGAATAAGTTTCTTGGCAACTGGCTTGGTTATTCCATCCATTTTTTCTTCTTCTGAGGGAACTTTCTTTCCACATTTCTTTTTTTCTTTACAAGTACAAAAACCTTCCAATACAATATCTGTCCAAAATTTTCCCATTGTATAAATCTTATTTATTCACTTATTTATAAATCTTTCGTAACTACTTTTAAGTGTAGGTTTGGGATAAGCTTTATATATTAGTTATACTTCTTATCTATTGTGATAGTTGTTGAGAAGCTTTCTAAGAGGAAATCTAGGATTTACAAGGCTTGGAGAGATGCAGTCATTGAAAGGGATGGTTGTTGCCAATATTTCGGGTGTGGTGAAACAAAAAGGCTTCAAGCACACCACATCAAGACTTTTAGGAACAACCCAGAAGCAAGGTTTTCTCTCTCCAACGGAATTACTTATTGTAAAAAACATCATCAATTAGTTGAAGGAAGAGGAGGTGAAGAAAGTGAAAGGATACATAATCCTTTACAATACATCAAACCGAAAGGACATAACGAACATCAACTACGAACTGTTTGGGAGGATAATAGTAGTCCCGAAAGGAAACGACTATTCTAGATACTACTATCCTGGTTGCTTTGAAAACACAGGACATGCCAAACTATCAAATGGATGCTACTTTGTCCTAGATAGGGGAAGTGATTGTAATGGAATGGTAAAGTACATAGATGCAGATTTAGGTATTCCTTCTTCTGTTCTTGTAACTGCAAGGCAGAAAAGAGAAGAGTATGCTAACCGAAAAGGCTTTCAAGTAAAGCACTTGAATTGTTGAGGTGATGAAATGACTAAAGCAGTAATAATTACTGGAGGGAAAGGAGAAAGGCTTAGACCAATTACTTATGAAATACCAAAGGCTCTTATTCCAGTTCATGGAAAGCCACTAATTGACCATGTAATTGATTTGTTTTTTAAATACAATATTTACGAGATTTGGTTATCTCTTGGATATAAAGGAAATAATGTAATAGACAAATACCCCCACATTCCACATTTCTTTGAAAGAAATGGAATTGGAACTGGTGGTTGGATGTATTATGTAATGGAGATAATTTATTTAATATAAATTTAAAAGAGATGTTGAAATTACATAAAAAAGAAGATGCGGTTGTTACAATAGCCTGTACTCATGTAAAAGATATAAGGGCTTATGGAAGCGTTCACATAGAAAACAACCATATTAAATCTTTTGAAGAGAAAAAGAAAAGTAGAATTAAGAAAGGTGGTTGGATTAATGGAGGATATTACATCTTCAGTCCGAGAATTTTTGAATATCTTGAAAAAACAAAAAAGAAATTTCCAGAACCACTTAGTTTAGAAAGAGATATATTTCCACTTGTTGCGAAAGATAGAAATCTTGTAGCTTACAAATCCGAAGAACAATGGTTTGATACAGGAACTCCAGAAAGATATTCTGATGTTTTAAAACAATGGAAGGGGATTAAATAATGGCTAAAAGAGGAAGACCTAAAAAAACTAAAGTAGATGCTTTAATCAAAGCAGATTTTACAAACCTGCCAACTACACAAGAACTATATCGAGAATTTATTAAAATAAGCAACATTGAAAAATGTAAGGAAGAAGGTTTTGTTTTAAGAGAGATGCTAAATGGAAAAAATCCAAGCGAGATAATAAAATCCCTTAGAAGGAAACATCCAGATTATTATTTTGACCATACAGATTTCGGCAAGTTCCTTGAGAGAAACAAAGAGATAAGAGAAATCCTTGAGAAAGAAAACAAGATTACTGCAAGAAGATTCAAAGCAGCCAAAGCAGAAGTTGAAGAACATATGAGAGACTTGTTTCTTTTTAACAAAGAGCTTGTAAGAGATTTGTATAAGGAAGGAGATAGCAGAAACTTAAATATTGCTGTAAAGAACCTAAGCAATATTATTATGAACTATGCTAAATTAGCAGGATACCTTGATGAAACTGAGCAAAGAGTTAACATTGTAAACCTTATTTCAGACAAGTATGAAGGAACAAGATTAAAAGATAGAATTCATAGGGCTGATTTTCAAGAGGATGTAATTACAGTTGAAAATGTTTCAGAAGAAGACAGAGGAGAAGAACCAGACAATAAGGGAAGTTAGGTCAATCTACAGAATCTGTTCTAGTTATGTTGATTATCTTGTAGAGAAAGGAGTAATTGATAAATCAGAAAGATACGAGTATTACCAAAGACAGCCAGAAGTTTTGGAAGCCTTATTCAAACAACTTTATGAAACAGAAGAACACAGGGGAGTTACTATTTCTACTTTAAATGCTTTCTGGCATTTTTGTGAATTTGTTATTCACGAAGACCCGATTCGTGGAAAGAAAGTTTGGAACCCTTTTGTAAAAAATCTTTTTTTAGATATAGAAAGACACAGATATTGTTGTCTTCTTGCAAGCAGAGGAATGGGGAAGAGTTATTTTGCTCATGGATTGTACCCTTTATTTAAAGCATTTTTATATAAATATACAGATGTCCTTCTTGTAACCAATGTTCCGAATCAATATGAAGCTAACATAAGAGTTTTAAAAAGACTAATAGAATCAAATGAACTTCTTCTTCAAAAGAAAGCACACGATTGTATTTGGACAAAAAGTACTTTAGAGTATAATGGGGGGGTAATTCAAGCTCAAAGTGTAGGAACTCCCCCGAGAGGAAGACATGTCCAATATATTTTCGTAGATGATTGTCTTAGAGATGATAATAAAATAAGTGAAGAAGATTTAGAGTTATTTATAAAAGGACAATTGCTTCCTTGTGCTCAAAGATGGAAAAGTAGGATGGCATTAACAGGAACACCCCACCACACCACAGATATTTTTCATGATTTAATGAATACAGAACCAGATTTTAAAGGAGAGCTTGTTACAAATGGTGGGTACGGATATTCTGGATTTTATAGTAAGACTTACCCAATAATTACGGATTGGGAGAAACAAGAAATATATCTTCCAAATTTATTTAATTGGAAGGAATTAATTACAAATACTAATTCGATAAAAAACATCCAAGGAGATGATAAGTTTAGTAGGGAATATTTACTTATTTGTACAGATAAAAGTACAACAATATTTCCTCCAGAACTTATTTCAGATGCCCAAGATAATTTAGAAAAAATTAATTACAAAGATGACCATAATGGGAATTACTTGATTGGGGTAGATGTTGCCACAAGTGGTGCTGCTTCAGCAGATTACTCTGCCTTTATAGTTCTTGAACTTATTGAGAAAAAAGATGGAATGAAAAAAGTCATAAGAAATATAGTTCATGTAAAGGGAATGGAAATAACAGGAGATGTTGGAGCGGATGGAGAAATAATTGATTATGGTCAAATTGAAACAATTATTGACTTATATAACCGATTCAATATGGGTTTGGTTGTTGTTGAAAAAAATAATGTTGGTGTTGCTCATATTCAGGAACTTCAGAAGAGAAATGTGAATGTAGAAGAATTTATAATGGATAGACCAAAAAAAGAGATGCTTATTCGATACCTTGTTTCTGAAATGAAACAAGGTAATTTAGTTATTCCAGCAGATATGGAAGAAGTAAAAGCTCTTAAAAAAGAACTTCTTAACTTCGGCATTAGGAGAACGAGAAGTGGTAAAGAAAGAATGGAAGCACTTTCAGGGAAGGATGATTTAGTCATAGCACTTGCTTTAGGAAATTACAAGGCACAAGATTTTAGTGGACTTCCTTTTGCTGTAGTTCAAGACTAATTTAAGGATAAGATTTAAATATTGGTTTGTAAAATAGAGTATTTATAAGGATTTTTGAGGTATTTAAGATGGATAAAAAAAATAATTCTAAAGAAAAAGAGTATGTTGTTTTTAAAGGAGTAGATAAAGAAGCCTTGGATGAAATGTATAAACTTGCAATGACTAAATTCGCTTCTTCATTTGTTAAAGAAGATGCTTCTCCAAAGACAAGACCGAGTGTAATTGCTCTTGGTGGAACCAAAGAAATTAAGTTAGACAGATTGTCCCCAGAGGATATAGAAAGGTATCTTTGGATGCATCCAATAGTTCCAAGAGGAATAGAAATAAAAGCAAACCGAATGATTAGAAGGGGTTATTCCATAAAACCATCTTCTGAAAGTGAGGAAGCCAAAGAAGCAGCAAAAGAGATGAAAACCCTTTTTGAGAATTCTGGTGGGATTATAAGAATTAAAAAGTGGATTGAAGATGCCTTTGCTTATGGAAATGGATTTATGACTTTGGTTCCAAACACAGATGGAGATAAAATAGTTCGATTAAATCCAGAACACCCGATTTTCTTTCGAATAGCAAAAGACCCAAAAAAAAGACAGAATGTAGCCTATACTTCAAAAGGAGACTTGGCAGAAGCTTATGAAGGAGAAATGAAAATAGACCCTGCAACTAAATTACCCACAAGTTTCATTCAAGTAATTTTCGACTATAATTCTAAAAAATTCAAGCCAATAGGGGAAGAACTTGATGCTTCCCAAGTAGCACACCTTGTTTTTGATACTTGGGGGGATGAAGTTGAAGGAATTAGCTTAGTTCAATATTTACATCTTACTATCAAATATCTTTTAAACATAGAAGAAGCTGCTGCAGAAACACTTCACAAAGCAGGATTCACTCAGAAGAAGATTACTACAGAAATAATGACTGAAAGAGACTTGAAAAAAATTGCTAAGAACCTTCAGCAGATAAATGCCAAGGATGCCATAATATTACCTAAAGGAGCAAATGTGGAAAATTTATATCCTGGAACAAGCCAGTTCGCAGAGTTTCATAAAGTATTCATACAATTAATTGCCATAAGATTAGGCATACCACAGCCATTGCTTACTATGGATGCAACAACAACAAATAAATCAACAATTGATGCCCAGATGGTAGATATGGCTGCAGACTTTAGAGCAGATGAAATAAAGGTTAAACAAGTAATTGAAGACCAAATATTTGTTCCTGCCTGCAAATTACTTTATGGTGAAGACTTTGAAGAGTTTCCAGAATTCGAGTTTAATCCTCTTGCTGATGAGAAAGCAGATAAAATAAACCAAATAAACTTATTATCCCAAACACATGTTCGTGAAGCAAATGCAATATCAAGGCTTGTTGAAGCTGGATTTACAGAACAAGCACAGAAGTTAGCAGATTTTCTTACAAGAGAATGCTTTTTAGAGGATGAAGAGTTATGAGCTATGAGAAGCTCCTAAGAGAACAAATTGAATTAAAGGAAAGAGCATCACTAGATTCTCTTCCAAAAAACGAAGTGGTTTCTTTTGGAGGAATTAATTTACACGAAAACCTTGATTTATCTTTGTTTTCAAATGAAAAAATTCTGTTAGCACATAGTTGTATTCACACACTTTTTTCCAAAAAAAATAGATTTACTGATGAAAAAAGAGTTAGTGAAATACATAACAAAGTGGTAAAAGAAATGAATAAAAGGAATTTAAGTCACGAAAAGTTTGATAAACTTGATTAAAATTAGATAAGATTTAAATATTAGTTATTTTAATAAGTATCTTGTAGTAATAAAATGAAGAAATCTCAGATTTACGAAGCTCTAAATGTACTTCTAAAACAAAGAACATATCTGTCTCAGAAACAGATGTCTGAGACAAGATTTTCATCTGAGATAATTCCAAGACAAGATTGTTCAAATGTTACTAAATTTTCAAAAATAGATTTGCCTTTTTATGTAAAAGGTACACTTATCACACCAGGAACTTACAAAGATTCAAGGTTTGGAAAGATTATTGTTACAGATGAAGCATTAAGAGAGTCTGCTGACAAATGGGCTGGAATAAACATTTTTAAGCAACATGGGGTGTATGAAGCTGCTTTTGTTGAAGGAGTTGATGTACCTATTGATGCTGTTGTTGGTGCCATTACAAAAGCCTATTGGAATGAAGAAAATAAAAGACTCGAATATGAAGCAGAAATAGATGATGAAAACATTGCTTTTAAAATAGCAAGAGGATTAATCAAGCATGTATCTGTAACATTTACACAAGATAAAACACCAGTAAGTGGTGGATTTAAATTCAAAAATATACAACCACTTGATTTGTCTCTTGTATTTAATCCAAGAGACAAAAATGCGAGCATAGAGCCGAAAGAGGCTATTTAAAATGCCGGGGATAGATGTAAAGGAGAATACAATAAGGGTAAGACAAAAAGACCCTGGGTTGTTTGAGAAAGGAAGTTTTCGAACAATTCCAATTTCAAGTGGAGTAAAAGCAGTTGTTGGAAGATTAAAAGGAAAGAAAACAACCACAATCCAAACATATTTATTTGATAAAAAGAAGTTTAATACTAATACAGTAAGGGCTTGGCTTAAAAAGCACAAAAGCAAATACTCTGAAGAAAAAATTATGAAGGTGAAAGCTAAAATGGATTTTAAGAAAATGTTAAGCCAATTGGCAGATGTTCATTTTGCAGAAGATGGAAGGTGGACAAGAAAGTACATAAATGATTTGCCTGATTCGGCATTTGCAATAATTTTACCTGGTGGAAAAAAAGACAAAGAAGATAAAACTGTTCCAAGAAGTTTAAGAATGTTACCTTATAAAGACATAAAAGGCAAGGTGGATTTACCACATCTCAGGAATGCTTTGGCGAGAGTAAATCAACCAAAAACAGGATTATCATCTGCCCAAAGAGCAAAAGCAAAAGCTATGCTTGAAAAATTGGCAAAGACACATTTAAAAACACATAAGGAAAAAATGAAGGCTTCTAAATTAAGTGAAGAAACCTTAGAAGAATTTGACTTTATAGAATTTGAAGAAGAAGATGTTTATAGTAAAATACAGGGAATTGTAGAAAGATTAGAAGCTGCAGAAAATCTTGAAGATGCAAAAGCATTGGTTCCTGAACTAAAGGAACTTATCCCAATAGAAGAAGAAGGTGAAAATGATGGGGAGAAAGAACCTACCGAAGAAGGAGAGAAAAAAGAAGAAGAAGTCAAAGAAGAAAAAGAAGAAGAAAAAAAAGAAGAAGTAACTGAAGAAACTATTGAAACTACAGAAGAAAAAACAGAAACAACAGAAGAACCTTCTGAAGAAAAAGAAACCGAAGAAAATACAAAGTTATCTGAAGCACTTAATTTAAATGATAAAATATTAACTGCTTTGAAGGAATCAGAGGGAGAAATAGACAAACTAAAGAAAGATATTAAAGAACAAGAAACCAAGTTCAAAGAACAAGTTAAAATACTTGACAACATAAATTCAAAATACAAAGAAGACTTTACCACATTTACTAACCAAGTAAAAGACTTTTTATCAGTCTTTGAAGTACAGAGAATTCAAAGATTCAACAAGAAAGTAGATGAAGTAACAAATGATTATATTAAATTTACGAAAATAACTGATGAGGCTGAAAAGGCTAAAATAAGAGAGACGATATCCAAATGGAGTGAGGATATGTTAGAGCAAACCAAAAAGTTTATTTCAGCGAAAAGAAATAAAATTACAGCGAAGGAGCCATCGGTATTGACTGTGCCAAGCTCAAAATTGAAGGAATCAACCAGTTTCTCTATGAATGAGTGGGGAAACTTAACACCAGAAAACAAAACTGATTTCTTATACAAGAAGTTAGTTGAACTGGCAAACAACGATAGATAAAAAAAATAAAAGGCTAAAAGGTAAAATGAAGGATATAACAAAATTCGCAGTTTTGGCAGGAAACCCAAGCGGTCTTTACTCAGCTTTGGATACTCCTGGAAGTTCTCAAGATAGGATTTTTGCTGAAGCTATTGTAGCTAATGAACCAACATCCATTCTTGAAGAAGCAGGAATTATAACAGTAAGAACATTGCCTCCAGAAAATGATGAAATTGCCTTCCCATTAGTTAGAAATACCCAGCTTACTTGGTACGAGATTAATGATAGGGCTGCATCTGCATATGTTGGTAGTGACCTTAATGCTTCTGCTTTAAACCAGGTTGTTTACCAAGTTGTAAGACCTACTGTCAAGTCAGCAAACATATTCCTTCCAGATACTGTTAGTCTCCTAAACAAGACAGACTTTGACTTGTTTGCTAAATTAGGTGCGGTGGATGCAAAGAGAAAGAAGGAAGAAGATGCCTGTGACTTACTAGGTTCTGAGGCAAGTTTCACTCAGGTTTATAGTGCAGGTGGATTTGTTAGTTCTGGTTCAATAAACTCCGGTTCAACACTTGACCCAAGAGACTTGACCAAATCTAAGAGATTACTCGCAACAGGTTCAGACATCAATGTTCCAGATTTCGTACTTATGCACCCAAACGAATACGAACAGATAAACACCCACGGAGACTTTGCTCCAGGAGCATCTACTGTGGGAGCAGTTCTAAGAAAGGCTAGGTTCGATGATGATGGAAATATCACAAGATTTGATGGTATGGACATCTATGTAACCGAGCTATTACCTCTTATAGGTAGTACAACCTTGACTGGAATTGAACAAACCAACGATGCTTGGACTGTTGTAGGACATCCAGTTATTGTTGGATGTAAAGGCAGAGCTGTTGGTAGAGGAGAGCATCACGGCATTAAAGTCAGTACTGAAGATAGTAGGAGACATCACGGTCAATGGAAGATATTCGATATATCTTATGCAAACACAATTCTTATGGCAGAATCATTAGTCTACCTAAGAGCTGCTGATGCTTAAGAGTATTGAATGTTGTTGATTAAATTAAATTATTTTTTTTATTTTTTTAATTAAACAAATAGTGAAATAAAATGAAATATGAAATAAAACTTAATCAAAATAAAGTAAAGAAAGAGTGTGTAAAAATTCCTTTTGAGAAAAAACAATATGTTATTTTAGGAAACTTAATCAGCATTCCTCAAAAATTATATGAAAAATTAATACAGGAACAACCAGATAATTTTTTATTTTATATAGATGGTAAGTTAGAGATAACATTTAAAAAGGAAGAAGAAAAGACTACTTTAGAAGGAACTATTGAAAAAAAAGTTCCCATCAAAGAAAAAAAGAATGTTTTCAAGAAAACATTAGATAAATTCAAAGGAGAATAATATGACTGGAGTCCTTAATGTTTCAACATATACTGGGTCGGCAAACCAAATAGGAGATTGGTTAGCAGATAAATCATATAAAGACTTAAAGATTACTCAAACAGATGCCGGTTCATTTACTGCTTTTTTAGTAAGATAGAGTGAAACAAGTGTAGTAGCTCTTAGTTTTGAAAAGATTTGAAATAATTGAATAAAAAAGAATATGGAGGAAAGAAAATATGACGGCAGAATTTAGTTGGCAGGAACACAATGGTGCTGGTCCTTCTATTACTGGAAGCATTGCTAACATAAACTTTGGTAGCACAGATTCAGCAGATTTAGTACCACTTAGTTATCCAATAACTGCAGGAGACTACAGTTATGAGAAATACATTTCAGGTAGCTTTGGTGGAACATTTACAAAGATTGACAACGTTCAATTCTGGAAATCTGCAGGGGATTATGTTACTGATGAAACAATTTTTTGGACAGGCAGTGAAACAAGTTATACACAACCAGTATCTACAAAATCAAGTAGCGCAGTAGGTAGTGTACCAACAGCAGACCCGGGAACAGCAAATGTTAGCATTGATGGAAGCTTAACAGGAAGTTTAATTGCAGTAGGAAGTACAGATTTCATAGTGTTGCAATTGGAAACAACTACAAGTACACCAGCAGGAGCAGTTAACCAGAAAACTTTTACATTGAACTATGATGAGGTCTGAGGTTTAGGTTTCATTACATCGTAGTTTAGGATAAATTATTTATACTAGTTCATCCATATACTATGTATATGAGGTGATTTATATGGATGAACAACTTTTTTCTTTATACAAAGAAGGAAATTCTATTAAGAAAGTTTCTGAATTAACTGGAATTGGAAGAAATAAAGTTTATAATATTCTTAAAGAAAATAATCTTATTCGTTCCCAGTCTGAAGCAGGTAAGTTAAAAAGACTTTCTGAGGAACATAAAAAGAATCTTTCTCTTTCTCAAAAAGGGAAACCTAAATACAATCAACGACAGAAACTCAAGGAAGGTTTTGATAAAGATAGCTTAGACCTTACTTATATAATTGCAGTTCTTAGAACCGATGGTTATTTCTGTAAGCAAGGAATCGGTTTAGAAGTTATTGACAAAGAGTTTGTTGAAGCATTCAAATCTGCTATCGAAAGACAATTTGGCATAAACATTTGTATGTATAAAAATAATAGAGGTAATTTAATTGATTGGAGAAATGGAAAAGAGTATAAAAGAAAGAAAACATATTTACTTAGAGTAAGTTCAATAACACTTAAAGAATTTTTATTAGAGTACGAAAAGAATTTTAATATTTTTGAAAAAGACATTAGTCACAAAATAACTTATCTGCGAGGAATTTGGGATTCTGAAGGAACAAAATCTTATTGTCAGGTTATGTTTGGTAATAAAAATGTTGAAAGAATAAACGAATTTATTAAGCTTTGTGAGGAAATAGGAATCAAAAGTATTAAATATTATAATAAGGAAACTGAGTTGTGTGCTTATTTTGGAAGAAAAAAACAGATAAAACATTTCTTCGAGGTAGTTAAGCCAACAATCAAGCGAAAATACCTAAAATTAAGATAACCTTTAAATACTACTTCTTACATTAGTTTCTTTGAAAAGCCCTTTTAAGGACTTTTCACTTTTCAGTAACACCGAAAAGTTTATATATGAGGGAATTAATTCTCTCTTGATAAAACAAGATAGGAGGTTAATAAAATGACACAGGAGTTTAAATGGAGTGCTAAGTTAATAGATGGCACTGTAATTGATGAAATAGATAAAGAAGACAAGGAACATCTTTTTAAGGAAGTTATAGATAGAATTGATGACTTGAGAGAACTGAAGCTTTTCTGGGATAACAGGTTTGCTACAGTAAATCTAGAGACTGGACATTTTAATGTGAATGGAGAAGACTTCGGATTTGAAGGATTAAGTGACAGAACCGAGCAATATAGACCTATTTACTTTAAGCGAGTAAAAAGGACTATATCTAATATACCTGGACTAGAGGATACACCAAACATAAAGTATCATATAGGCTACCAGATTACTATAGATGGAAAGAATTACCAGAGAGTTTTACAGATAGACAATCTGACAAAGAATATGGAATTCCTTGAAAAGAACATTCCAGATAAAGTTTTATGAATCCACACTTTATTTTAACAATTATAATAACCATTATTCTTGTAGGGTTATGTATGTTTTTTTATAAGAAAAATGGAAAAGATTTTTTGAAATTATTAGGAGTAATAATTTTTGGAGCTGGATTAATAACTAGCGGAACATTAATTATTCCTAATTACTTTACAGTAGGCGACTTTAGAGGAGGTGACTGGTGGGATAGTAACTGGAAATACAGGACAAAGATATACGCAGAATCATTTATACCAACTAATATTAGTAACACCTTGGTATTGATAAACTTCTCAACAACTGGTTTTATTGCTAATAACAAGATGAGGTCTGAT
>SMTZ1_10009325_pt1 | contig 14843 bp, 7 predicted proteins | sample DeeMarSWOR136_30_FD_25667 | JGI IMG/M metagenome (IMG submission 25667)
TCATCGTTTAATCCTCTTGTTTTCTATTGCCCTCATTCTGTATTCTTTCCTCATCTCACTACTCGTAGCGCAGCGCCTTCATCGGATCGATCTTCGCCGCCCGGCGGGCGGGGATGTAGCTGGCGAGTAACATCGGCCCACCAAGACATACCACCGCGACCAGCATTGTCAGCACATCCAGCGGACCGACTCCAAAAAGCATGTTACTTACAAGACGCCCGGCAACAAAGGCCAACAGCAATCCCATTAACAAACCCGCGATGATGATCACCGCCCCTTCACGAAGGAACCGTCCAAGCACATTGGCCTTGGTCGCCCCCAGCGCTATGCGTAATCCCACCTCACGCGTGCGTCGGGCCACCGCCTGAGCCCTCACCCCATAGATTCCAACGGCTGACAAAATCACACCGATGACCGCAGAAACAGAGAGCAGATGAGCCCGCGAACGGATTGAGTATATTTCCGGGTGCCACTTGATAAGTCGGCGCAGAGAGTTGATGCGCGAGACCGGGAGTTGTTCGTCTACTCCTCGGATCGCCTGGCGAACAAGATTCATCATAGCTGCCTCAGTTGAAGGCGCGCCTTTTGATGTTCTCAAGTGGATATTCATAGCCGGTGAGTACTTGCGGCAGAGCGGGAGATAAACGTGCGATTCCGAAGCGGTCTCGACCAGCGCCCGACGTACAGCGGCAACGACACCGACGACTTGCTGTGGGCCGTCGGCGCCACAGTGAAGCCACTGGCCCAGTGCCTCCTGTCCCGGCCAGAGTCTTTCCGCGAGTGGCTGGTCGATAATAACTACCCGGTGGTGTTTCTCAGTGTCTTTCGCCACCTCGCTGTCGTTGAATTCGCGGCCACGCAGCAGAGGTATGCCAAGAGTCCTGAAGTATTCGGGGCCGACCACATTGATGTGCGCCTTGACGCTCTCAGAGGGTGGAGGTGAGAAGAGGCTGGTTGGATTCTCCGGCGGACCGGTTCTGCCAACGGCCGTTGAATAGCTTGCGCCCGTGAAGGGGACAATGGAACCAAGACTCACTGACTCCACATCGGGCAAGCCTGCCAATCGTTCCAAGACGGCGCGAAAGGTTGCGCGGCCCCTTACTTCATCATACCCCGCAATGCCAACATCCAGTTCGACAACCAAGCCGTTGTCAACCCGAAAGCCCAATCCGGCTTTGCCGGATTGAGAGACACTACGTACAAACAAGCCGGCGGTTACGAGCAGGGCAAAGGAGATAGCGATCTGCGTAGCTACACCCAGGGTACAGAAACCGAACAGGCGCCGCCGGCCTGTAAACCACCCGATCTGTGCCTGATCCTTGAGTTGCGTCATCACATCGCGTCGGGCCAGCTTCAGAGTGGGCACAAGACCAAACAGCAGAACAGCTCCGACACAGAAACCCACGCTGGCTCCCAATACACGTGGATCGCTTTCGGCGTGGAAAACCCAAACAAACGACCCAGGCAGAGACGAAAGCTGGAATGCGTCAAACAGATCCAGTACCCAATGCGCGACCAATACACCCGCTGTTCCCCCCAGCACGGAAAGGACTGCCGCTTCTGTGAGCAACTGGCGTATTAGGCGAGTCCGGTTTGCCCCCAATGCCGAGCGTACCGCGATCTCTTTCTGTCGAGCCACACCTCGGACAAGCAGCATGTTCGCCACATTGATACTCGCCAGAAACAGAACGACAGTTGTCACGGCGAGAGGCGCGATCTTGGTTGCCCAAGATGGAGAGGGGCCAGGAGGCTGACTGGATATCGAAGCCCGCGCTATGGGAGCGAGGGTGAACTCCAACTCTTCTTCCTTATCCGGGTAGTATTCCGCTGACAAACGCTTGGCCAGCACGCTCAACTGCGCCCGGGCCTGGACCTTCGACACGCCTGGCTTGAGGCGTGCGACCAGATGCAGCAGAGCGGTGTGGTCCCGGTCATTTAAGTCCCCTCCCCGTGGCGCAGTGAGACTACCGACTACATCGTACATCCCGAGGGGCAACCACGCCAAGGGGCCCATAGTAGCCACAGAGCCGGTGAAGCCCTCGGGCGCAACGCCAACTACTGTGTACGTTCTACCATTTATCCGGAGTGTCTTTCCCACAAAATCAGGATCAGTACCAGCCCGTTTCCAGAATTGATGGCTGACGATCACTACCGGAATATTGCTACCCGCCTTCTCCTCCTCGGGCAGAAAGGCGCGTCCCTGCTCCATTGTGATACCGAACGTCGAGAAAAAATCGGCTGATACAAGGCCAACCATTCCACGTTGGACCGTTTCATCAACCGATAATACCAGCCATTGGAAACTTACCGCTGCCAGGCTCGAGAAGGTGTCGGTCATCTTCCGAACATCGAGGTACGTCGGATAGGCACTGATTCCGTAGACGACCACCAACTCCTTTGGCCGTCGCGCCAATGTCGGACGCCACGCGCGGGCATTGATCAGGCTAAATACCGCCGTGTTCGCGCCAATACCCAGCGCCAGTGTCAACACGGCAATGGCGGTAAAGCCGGGATTCTTGGCTAACATCCTGATGCTATATCGCATGTCACGCCACATTATCTTCATCTATGATCCCTTTCGTACGCTGTCTTCTGAGTTTTCTCTCAGTCACTCACATCTCAATGCCACCATCGGATCGATCCTTGCTGCCTTGCGTGCGGGGATGTAGCTGGCCAATAGTGCTACGCCGGTCAAGAAAAATGAAACGCACACAAAGGTTATAGGATCAGTAGGGCTCACTTCGTACAGAAAGCTGGAAATAACCCGGGTTAAGGCAAGTGCCATAGCCGAACCGACTACTATACCTGTCAGGGTTAGGATAAGTCCTTGTTTTATCACCATTTTCAGCACATCGCGTTTTTGCGCGCCCAGTGCAATGCGAATACCGAACTCGTGCGTGCGCTGGCTCACCAGGTAGGACATGACGCCGTAGATACCCGCGACTGCCAGTAGCAACGCCAGCCCGGCAAAGGCGCCCGTCAGAAACATGTTCACACGGCGGGAGGCGATGGACTTCGCCAACCGCTGCTCCATGGTCATGATGTCAGAGGCCGCCACATCGCCATCGATGCTCTTAAGAACATCCCGCATCGGCCCTGCCAGTCTCAGCGGATCACCCACAGCGCGAATCACTAGCTTGGCCGACGAGCCCATTGGATATTCGGCGTAAGGCAAGTAGATTTGCGGCAGAACGTCACTATCCAGACCACTCTGTCGCGCGTCTCCCACTACTCCCACAATCGTGCACGACAAGTTCGCCTTGACGCGTTGACCGATAGGATTTCCATTTTGGAAGTAGTGACGTACCAGCGCCTCATTTACGACGGCAATGTTGAGAGAAGCCGCAACATCCCCCGAGTTGAAAAACCGCCCTTGCAGGAGCGGAATCCCTAATGAACGGAAGTATTCAGGACTCACCATGACGACAGAGACCCTGCCGTTGGTGCTGAGGTTCGAGACTTGTCGTCCTTCAATTTCCAAACCAAAAAGCCTCGCATAACCAGTCATTGGAAGGTGATCCCCCACCGCCACCGACTGCACACCCGGTAAGGCTTGAATCCGTTCGAAAAACTGCTCGAAAAAGGTTACCCGTGGCTGTCCGTATGGATATTTCGACCGGGGCAGACTAATTTGCGCCGTGAGGATACCTCCGGGTTGAAAACCCAGATTCACACTGCGGAGTCGAAGAAAGCTCTTAGTGAGCAGACCGGCCCCAATGAAAAGGACCAGCGCCAGCGTTACCTCGGACACTACCAATATATCACGCAACCTTGGCCCTCGTAGATGGTCGGTCTGCCCAGGACTGCCCGGCTTGAGCGCCTTGTTCAAATCCAACCGCGTAGCCTCCAGCGCGGGAACCAGGCCGACCACGCTACTCAGGAGTGAAATCACCAAAGTAAAGCCAAGCACCGATACGTCGAGACGAATCAGGCATATCGCAGGAACAAACGGCGCAATAGCAACACGCAACACATTCAATCCCAAACAGGCGATGAAAAATCCAAAGCCGCCACCAGCGAAGACCAAGAGCGTGTTCTCCGTCAATAATAGCCTCAGGACTCTGCCCCGTCCTGCTCCCAAAGCCACCCGAGTCGCCACCTCCCTTCTGCGGGTATTAGCACGCGCGAGCAACAGATTGGCCATATTAGCACAAGCGATCAATAGGACGAACCCCACCACGGCTTGTAGCACTAGCAGCATTAGCCGCACATTGCCGACGATCTGCTCCTGCAGATCCACAACTGTCACATGGAATCCTCGGTCACGAAATTCCGGCAAGCGGTGTAGAATCGTCTTGAGCTCCGCAGTAGCCTGTTGAACTGTCTGAGCGGATTTGAGACGTCCGATCACAAACACAACCGATCTACCCTGATCTTCCCGCAGTGGCAGCCATACTTCAAAAGGCTCAGGAAACTTGAAGCTCGCGGGCAGAATGCCTACGACGGTGTAGTTCTTATCATCAAGAATGATCCCCTTTGCAACCAGATCAGGATCTCCACCGAACCGTCGCACCCATAGGCTATGGCTCACGACTACAACCGGCGGTCCGTCTATCCGTTCTTCCGCCGGATCGAACGTACGCCCCTTTGCTGGCTGAACCCCAAGCACGGAGAAGAAATTAGCTGACACACAACCACCGGTAATCCGTTCTGGATAATCACCACCCGTCAGAGTCCCTTCGTAAAGCCCATAGGCTGCGATATGTGAGGACATTTGACTCTGCTCCCTCCATGCTTCGTACAATCGAGCATGTACCATCCCAGGGAACATGCGCTCCCGCCCACTGCCAGGTGGCCAAATCTGTTTGATCCGTATCAACTGCTCTGGTTCTGGATAGGGTAATGGACGTAGCAAAACGGCGTTCACGACGCTAAAGATCACGGTGTTTACGCCAATGCACATGGCTAAAACAGACACGACCACTAAAGTAAATCCTGGTTTCCTTAGTAACATCCGGATTCCATAACGAATATCCTGCCATAGGACCATCATATCTTCACTCCTTTCCAGCCGTTTGTTCGATAATGATCTCGCCGTCCTGCCAGCCGTCTTTGAGCTTGATGATGCGCTGGCCATAGGCTGCATAGCTTTCGTTGTGGGTCACCTGGATGATCGTGGTGCCTTCGCGATTGAGCTTCTTGAGCAGGTCCATGACGTCCTTGCCCTGGCTCGAATGCAGGTTGCCCGTGGGCTCACGCCCACGAGCTGCTGCTGGCCGCCGGAAAGCTGGTTGGGGTAGAGGTCCTTCTTGCCCACAATGCCGAAGCGGTCCAGCGTGTCACAGACGATGCTGGCCCGCTCGGAGCCCTTGACGTTGCGATAGGACAGCGGAGCCTCCAGGTTCTCGTACACGGTGAGGCTGTCGAGCAGATTGAAACTCTGAAAGACAAAGCCAACGTACTGGCGGTTCAGAGCCAGACGCTGCTTGGGCTTGAGCTCGTGCACGGGATTCCCATCCAGGTAATACTCGCCCTCCCACTCACCATCCAGCATACCGATGATATTCAGCAATGTCGTCTTGCCCGCCCCGGACGGGCCCATGATGGTGACGAACTCGCCTTCCTCGACGGTCAGGTTGATCTGTTGCAGCACATAGATGAATCCTGCACGACTGTCGTAACGTTTTTGAATGTTGTTGAGTTTAATCATAAGAAAATACTCCGTATTTTAGTGGTTCGTGGTTGGCCGTTAGTGTCTGGTTTTCTGTCAAGAGCGATCGATGCTCATTGTATTGTTTTCCAATCCTCAACTAATAACCAACAACCATTAACGAATAACTCGCTACAAGTCTCACTCGTAGCGCAACGCTTCCATCGGATCGATCTTCGCCGCTCGGCGCGCGGGCAGAAAGCAGGCCAACATGGTTGTAGCCAACAATACAAGTAAGGATAAGGTCAAAGCTATTGGGTCCAGAGGACTAATACCATAGAGGGCCGCTTTGATGGCCTGACCTGCAATCAAGGCACCAATCAGGCCGATACCTAGTCCGATGAGGCAAAGCTTAAGACCTTGCCGGAGGACCAATCGTATGATGTCACGATGCCCGGCACCGACGGCCATCCGGATACCCAGCTCATGAGTGCGACGGCTCACAGTAAAAGCGATGACGCCATACAAACCAACTGCCGCAAGGAACAAACCGAGCAGGCTCAGAAATCCTACAAGTCGTGAAATGATTTCCTCACCTAACGTGTTGTTTCGGATAGAATCGCCGAGGGTGGTCATGGGATAGAGATTTATGTCGCTGCTTGCTCGCCGAATGGTCTTCCGCACGGGTTCTATGAGGGCATGCGCATTGCTTTCCGTCTCCACCAGGAGCGTCATCTCGTGATGCGGGTTCTGGCCGAAGGGAATAAACATATAGGATTGCATGGAATCAGAAACACGGTGATATCTACCGTCCCGGACAACGCCGATAACCTGTGCCGTGTCTTGGGCGTTAGGTCCCAAACCGATAAGCTGACCAATGGGATTTTGGTCCGGCCAGAAACGCCGGGCCATCGCTTCGTTAATGATAACGGACCGGGAGCCGGATTGGACGTCCTGCTCCGTGAAGCCTTGGCCGCGTAATAGCTTGATCCCCAATGTCTCAAAATAATATGGATCTACAATGTTGCAGTTCACGGCGACGCCGCTTCCGCCCGGTCTCTCGGCCGCGTCCAGCAATGACACCTGACGGCTATACCCACCGTGACTTCCAGCAAAAGGAGTGTGAAAAGCAAAACTGGCGTTCCTTACCTTGGGTAGAGACAGAATTTGTAACCGCAGGTCCCGGTAGAATGCGTGCAATTCGTCTCTACGGTACGGGGCATACACTTTTGCCAAAAGGACATCTTTTCGCACAAATCCCAGATCGACTGCTGTCAGTTTCTGGAAACTGCGGAAGAACAGGCTCGCCACCACTGTCAAAACGAGCGCCAGCGCCAGTTGGCTCACCACAAGACTATCGAGGCTGAACAAAGTTCGGCGCCCTTGTGAAGCATGAAGAGTACCTGCTCTGAGGACATAGAGGAGTTTCGGCCGCAGAGCGTGGAGTGTGGGAACTAAGCCGAAGAGGAGAGTGGCCATGAATGAAAGCACAATGCCGAATCCAATTACTAGTGAATTCAGACGTATGCCTGCCTCAGGATCCGCCAACGCGGGAGGCAAGAACGCGCGTAACACCTCCAAGACCCAATAGACCAACAACAGGCTGCATCCGACCGAGAGCAGTGAAAGCAACCACCCCTCGGTCAACAACTGCCGGGCAAGACGGAAGCGCGTGCACCCAAGGGCTTGACGCACTGATACCTCGTTAGAACGCGCTTCAGCCCTGGCCAGCAGGAGACCCGATATGTTAGCACAGGCAATGACAAGAACCACCAGCGCAATACTTATCAAGAACAAGCTGCTGGAGCGGACTTGCTCGGTTCGATACTCGGATTCGGTCAAAAGCTGCGGTTTCAAGTCTTCCAGAGTGGAGAAGTCTTTCATATCCAGCCTCGTGAAGGTCACCCCCGCCTCGCTTCGGGCGGCTTGCATATTGCTGTCAGACCGCAAACGACCCACGAGAATGAACCACCGATTTCTCCGTGACTGCCGTTCCTCCGGTCTTCCCCATGTCTCAACAGGATACCAGATATCGGTCGGTGTTGGGTGACGTATACTTGTGAAGGCCGGGGGAGCAATCCCCAGAACGATCTTGCTGCGGCCGCTCAGATCAACAGACTGACCCACCAGATTCGGATCACCATTGAACTGGGATTTCCACAACCGATGACTGATGACCACCCCGGGCAAATTTCGTCGTTCCTGGTCATCCTGTTCTGAGAACATATGCCCTTTTGCAGCCTGCACACCCAGCACCGAAAAGAAGTTTCTGGAAACCACTCCGACTATCAGATTCTTGGACCAAGGTTCGCCATGCAGGGTAGCACCGCGATAGTCCGCTGCGGCCAGGCCATCGAACGAGGGCATCTGGCTTTGCAGATCCAGGTAGTCCGGATAAGAGAATGTGTACTGGCGACCGCGCCCACTCGTGGCAAATAGACGTACGACGCGATCCGGATCAGAAAAAGGGGAAGAACGCAACCATAGCCAGTCCACGAGGCTGAATAACGCAGTATTCACGCCAATCCCAATCGTGAGGGTCAAGATGATTACGAACGAAAGAGTGGGGCTTCTCACCAGCATCCGAAATCCATATTTCAAATCATGCCAAAATGTCATCATTCATATTCCCTTATGCATTCTTTCAGAATCACTCATATCTCAATGCCTTCATCGGATCGATCTTAGAGGCTCTTCGCGCAGGGATGTAACAAGCCATCATGGCTACTGTAAACAACAGAATAGGCACGAAGATAAAGGTCACAGGATCCCATGTTCGGGTGTTGTGGAGCATGCTGGTTAGAAAGCGGCTGGCGGTGAGTGCGCAAGCAAACCCCACGACCAAGCCTGCCACTGTTAGAACAAGGGCTTTCTTCATCACCAAGGCTAAGATGTCCCCCGCCTCCGCACCGAGGGCCATCCGGATACCGATTTCATTGTAGCGTGCATTGATGACGAAGGTCATAACGCCGTATAAACCGACTAAGGCCAGGAGAAGGGCTACGCCCCCCATAATAGCCAAGAGAATCAGGCAAAAGCGATCGAAAGAGAGAGACCGTAAAACAAGATGATCCATGGTTTCTGCATAAAGAATGGGTTGTGTACGATCAATGTTCCAGATGGTTTTTCGAGCGGTATCGGCCCATTGAGCGGGATCACCCTTTGTACGAACAAGCAGGGTCATGGCTCGTTCACAGTGTCTTGCCGTGGGGATATAGAGGAAGGGCTCATAACCCTGGGCGTGAAGGGAATCCTCTTTGATGTTATCCACTACACCAATGATGGGTGTTTCACGACCCCAGAATTCCAAAGTATGACTGAGAGGATTGTGATTTGACAGATAGCGTCTTACAAATTCCTTGTTGACGATAGCCACATTGGGATTGCTATCGTCTTGGGCTGTGAACTTTCGTCCCTGCAAAAGAGGAATACTCAGGCAATCGAAATAGGCTGGACTGATAAGTCGTACCTCTGTCTCATGCCAACCCGGTTTGCCGATAATACGTGTACCGTTGCGCATGTTGCCATAAGCAAGGGGATGCAGATTAATCGCACATGCGGCTTCAACACCGGGGATTGCGGTCAATTGGTTAATGGTCTGATGGAAGAAATGACGGGCCTGCTCCGTATCCTTATTTTGAGGTTGTACCACACGCAGCGCTAACACCTGGCTTGGATCAAAACCTGGATCCGTCAATCGCAGCTTGGCGAAACTCTTGACGAGCAATCCTGTACCGCTCAATAGCACCAAAGCCAGGGCCATTTGGATGGTGGCAAGCAGGCTTAAGGTAGAGTGCTTTTTCCGTCTGAATGACAGTTGGTTAAGGGTATCCTCCATGTGAAGATTTAGACAGCTTCCTGAACCTTGCCAAGCCGGTATGAGTCCAAAGAAAAACCCCGTAAACAGGGATACCAGGAGGGTAAAACCTAAAATAGGCAGATTGATGCCAATCTCCGCCAAACCGGGTATACCGCTCTGAGAGTATTCTATGCGTGGGGCAATGAATCGGAGCAGATCCAAGCCCCAAAAGGCGAAGAACAGGCCGAGCGCGCCGCCCAGAAGTGCTAATATAAGACTTTCTGTCAACAACTGCCGGAGAATACGGCCACGGCTCGCACCCAGGGAACGACGCACTGACAGTTCGTGCTGACGCATTTTCGCCCGGGCCAGGAGCAAGTTACTAACGTTCGTGCAAGCCACTAACAATAAAAGTGTAACTGCCCCGTAGAGAATGATAAAGGGCATCTCTAAATAGCCGACGATCATATCCCGAAGCGACGTGATTCTCACGCGCTTAAACTGATTCTCCTTGGGATGCTCTTTCTCGATTTGAGCTGCCAGATGGTTCATGGCTTCTTGAGCTTGCCCGAGTGTGATATTCGGTTTTAAGCGCCCAATAGCAACGAGGTAATGGTAATTTCGATTGAGCGCAGCCAGGCGGGATTCGGAAAGTGGCACAAAAACCTGCACCTGGTCCTCGATAAAACCCGGCAGCGGGGCTGCAACACCGATCACTGTGTGCGGCGTATTGTCCAGGCTGATGGTTTGACCCACGATGTCTGGGTCTGCATCGAAGCGATCACGCCACAGTCCATAGGTCAGCATCGCGACATTGGGATTGCCGCCCGGTTTGGATGCATCGGGAGTAAATCCACGCCCTAAGACCATTTCATTTCGTATGACATTCGTAAAACTGGCCGAGACCTTACAACCCATAAGCGCCATGGGCTCGCCCCGGCCCGTTAGATTCAAAGTGGAACGAGCATAGACGCAAAGACTGGAGAACACGGTGTTGCGTTCGGCCCAGTCCAGGTAATCCGGACCTGACACCGAACTCGTTCCCGGTTCGTTGGTCCAATAGGTTTGAAGCATAACCAATTGACGCGGCTCCGGAAAAGGCAGGTGGCTGAGCAGTACGCTGTGAATGACACTAAACAAGGCCGTATTGGCACCGATCCCCAGCGCCAGCACGAGAACGACGATCATAGTGAAGCCTGGATTTTTCCCCAGCATCCGAGATCCATATCTTATGTCTTGCCATAGAGTTCTCATTGATCTTTCCTCTACTCGTATCTTAAAGCCTTCATCGGATCCACCTTCGCTGCCCGGCGGGCGGGGATCCCGGCGGCCAGGGCCGCGACGCCGATGATGAGCACGGCAGCTCCGATCATCGTGAGAGGATCGTGCGGCTTGATGCCGTAAACGACACTTCGCATCAGCCGGGACAAAGCCAGAGTAACAGGCATGGCAACGGCCACACCCAACGCCGCCAGCAACACGGCCTGGCGGAGGATCGGCCACGCCACGTCCCGCGGCCTGGCGCCCAGGGCCATGCGAATGCCGATCTCGCCCATGCGCTGCGCAACATGGTAGGCCAGCAGGCCGTACAGGCCGATGCAGGCCAGAACCAACGCCAGCAACGCCAGAGAACCGCACAGCGTGGTGAACAGCCGTTCCAGGATGATCGAGCGGTTGAACAAATCGGTCTGCGTCATCAATTCCTGAATGGGGATACTCTCATCGAGACTGGAAACGACCTTGCGCACCGCAGGCACCAGAGACAGCTCGGGCAGGACCGTACGCACCTCAAAGCATGCACCGCCCAGAGTTCGTTGTCGGTAAGGATAATACATCGTGGGAACAATCTCGCTCCGGACGCTATCATATTTTGTATTCCCACAAACGCCTATGATTTGATACTCGTTGCCCCCGACCTTGACATAATGGCCGATGGGATTTTCATCTGAAAAGAAGTCATGGACAAAAGCATCGTTGACTATCATAACCTTGGTCGAGGTCGGGGTGTCCGTTTCGGCAAATGGCCGGCCGCGTAATAACGGGATTCCCATCGTGGCGAAGAACGCATCGCTGACTCTAAGTTCATTGGCTTGCAAGTGTTCATCTGGATTTGTGGGACGTCCGGGAAGAGAGAAACCCGAACTGGATACTCCGCCGCTAAGGAGGCGGACATGGGAATACGCCACGCTGTTTACCCCGGGGATACCTGCGATGGATCGACGCACACTTTCGAAGTAATCTATACGTTCCGTTCCGTTGTACCCTGCATCGCCAGCGTTCAAGCGAAAGACCAGCAAGTTCTCGGTATCGAAACCCACATCGACGTTTCTTAGATTCACAAGCGACCGCACGAGCAGCCCCGTTCCGGCGACCAGCAACAAGGATAATCCCACCTGGGTCGCAACCAGAACCTTGCCCAGCCGTGCACGGGATGCTCCCTGCAACCGGGCGCTCTGCAAACCCGCACTTGGATTCACTCTGGAGACGCGAAGGGCTGGCAGGAATCCGAACAGTAGGGTTGTGGCCACGGCGACTCCTAAAGTAAAGAGTAGAACCTTCACATCGACCGTCACATCAAAATGGATGTCACCAAGGGTACCGGTCATGAAATTCACAATGCCGCTCTTAATCCATAATGAAACAATAAGTCCGCAAGCGGCGGCTAATACCGACAGGACCAGGCTCTCGACCAATGATTGGCGGATCAGCCGCCAACGACCGGCGCCGACGGCCGCGCGGACCGCCATTTCATGTTGCCGCGCAGCGCCCCGCGCCAACAGCATTCCCGCCAGGTTGGCACAGGCAATCAACAGGACCAGCCCAACAACGCCCTGTAGCGCCCAAAGGGGCTGAGCGGCGAATTGACGTTGCATCAGCGGACCGCGACTGCCGTCCTCCAGCAGGATACTCGGCTTCTCCATCTTCGTCGTTGAGGCGGCCAAGGTCTGGTCTAAGAGGACCTCAAGCGAAGCCCGGGCCTGCATTTCGCTCGCCTCCGGCGACAAACGTCCCATGATTTCAAGCCACCAGTGATTTCGCGATGCCAATGGGTACCCGGGCTTTAGCTGTGGCTGGGCCGCCATCGGGACATAGAAGTCGGCTTGATCGCCGGCCAGCGGCCCGGCGTACCGGCGCGGCAGGACCCCGACAACGGTGAAGCCCGACTTGTTCAAGATGACGGTTTGACCGAGGACGTTCGGATCGAGTCCGAAACGCCGTTCCCATGCTCGATAGGTAATCACCGCCACCGGCTCTGCATCGGGCCGGTCGTCCCTGGGTTGAATGGGCCGCCCGATCAACGTCCCGGCGCCGTACCCTTTGAAGAAGTTGCCCGAGACCATGAGACCGCCGGCAGTAAATGCCGTCCCGTTGGCGAGAACGGTCACATTACCCAATGCCGAAAGGGCAAAGACCTCCGAGAAGCCCACGGCCTGGTCGCGGAAATCACAATAGGTCGGATAGGGAAAGGATCCGGAATATCTCTGACCGGATTTGGTCTGGCTGACACTTCCGGAAAAGTGGTTGAGTCCATAATCAAAGCAGGCCCAGTTGACCACGCGCAATTGATGTGGATCTCTCACAGGCAGGGACTTGAACAGTACACCATTGATCAGGCTAAAGATCGCCGTATTCGCACCAATTCCCAACGCCAGTGACACGATCGCCACGGCGGTAAAGCCGGGACTCTTACACAACTGGCGAAGCCCAAAACGTATGTCGTGCCATATCGTCTTCATATGTGAACCCTTTCGTATCCTATCTTCCGTCCTCTTTTATCATCCCTCACAGCGCAGCGCCTCCATCGGATCAATTCTTGCCGCTCGGCGGGCCGGGATATAACAGGCCAGCATTGCTGTTCCCAGCACGACAGTTGAGGAAATCACAATGACAACAAGATCGAACGATACAATGCCGGGAATGAAGGATCTCAAGACCAGAGTGAAAACCACGTATCCAATCAGTCCTATACCGAGACCGATGAGACTAAGTTTTAATCCCTGACTCATGATGATGCGCATGACGTCTTGGCTCCGGGCCCCTAATGCTATGCGAACACCAAGCTCGTACGTTCTTCGGGTCACAGTAAAGGCGATAATGCCGTATAATCCGACACACGCCAAAGATAAGCCGAACAGACTCAGCGATCCTGCCAGTTTCGAGAACAACGCCTCGATGAACCTCATGCCCTTCACCTCATCGGCCAGCGTGGTCATGGCATACACTTCCACCGTATGGTCCAGATGCTGGATGATCTTCCGTATGGGATCGGCCAGGCGATGTGGATTTCCCCGGGCCTCTACCAGGAGTGTCATGAAGGGACTGGAGTGCACCGGCCCAAAAGGAACGTACAGGACGGGATCCGGTGTTCTGGATCCTCCGACATCCGGGACCCTTCCTATAACCTGGACTAACTCTTTTGTGGGTTTATAATGATCCAAATTCTCCAACTGAATGAAGCGACCGACCGGGTCCTTGCCAGGCCAGAAACGAGAGACAAAAGCTTGACTCACAATGACCTGACGGGAGTCCGACGGATCAAGCTGCTCGCCGAAATTATGACCGGCCAAAACAGGGATACCCATCGTGGGGAAATAGCCGGAATCAACAATATTGGCCTGAATTACTTCACCGTGACTGCCTGTTTGCACCTCGTCGTCAGGTAAAGATACCCGATAGTCTCTTCGAGCCCTTCCATAGGTACTGATCGGCAAATGCCGAGCGAGGCCCACATTTTCTACCCCGGCGAGTGTCTGCACCTCGGCCACCAGACCCCTGAAGAACACCTTGTCGGCCACATCCCCGTGGGGATATAAGCGATGCGCCAATAAGACATTCCTCTTCCTGAATCCCAAATCCATTAACCTGGCATCAAGATAACTCCGCAGAAAATGACCGGCACCTACTGTCAAGATCAGGGACACAGCCAATTGCATGACAACCACTACCGGGAGTCCGAAAAGCCGTCGCCCCAAGCGGGAGCGCCGGCTTTGATCTGCTCTCAGTGCAGAGGCCAGATCCAGGCTGCAAGTGTACCAGATGGGGAGAATCTCAAAGAGCAGTGTACACCCGAGTGCGATAGATAGTGAGAATACCACGGCACGATGATTGAATATGCCTATTGCTAAGTTTTCGGGAAGCACATCAGGAAACCTGGATTGCAGCAGGCTCATAAACCAATAGACCATCAGTAAGCTGGCTGCCGAGGCCAGCAGCGCCAGCAGTGCCCCCTCAGTCAACAACTGCCGCGTAAGACGGCCCCGTGCCCCTCCCAGAGCTTGGCGCACGGCCATTTCTCGGCGCCGAGAATCGGCCTTGGCCAGGAGTAGCCCCGATATATTCAAACAGACCATCAAGTATACACATTTGAAAATGCCCAACAGGAACATCTCGCCAGGGTCGTCACCGTTTTCATGGCGATGACGGTAATCAAGATCCGACATGACGCGTGGTTTC
>SMTZ1_10003996_pt1 | contig 14839 bp, 12 predicted proteins | sample DeeMarSWOR136_30_FD_25667 | JGI IMG/M metagenome (IMG submission 25667)
TAGCTCTAGACTGTACTATGAAATGCAGTTACTGCTACGGGAATGGTGGAACCTACAACAGAGAAAAGTCATTAATGAGTACAGAAACTGCTTTCACAGCTTTAAAAGCAGCAAAATCTCTTGGAGACATAAGAATTGTCACCTTCTTTGGTGGAGAACCGCTGCTCAATTTTAGCCTGATCAAAGAAGTGGTAGAACAAAACCCCCAAATACAGTACGGTATCATCACCAATGGAACTATTATGACTGATGAAATAGTTTCATTCATCAAAGAGCACAACATTCGCATAACAGTATCTATCGATGGCCCTGAAGAAGTTCACAATGCAGGCAGGACCTACCCTGACGGGAAAGGGACTCACAAAAAAGTGATGGAAACTGTAAAAATGCTCAAGAAGGAAACTATTCCCTTTGCGGTGGAGGCAACCTTTTCAAAGAAGGCACTAAAGCTCGGATACTCAGCCACTGACGTTCTCAACTATTTATATCGGATAACTCCTTCAATCAACATTGCCCCCGTGAAAGTTGTTGATGACCCAGAATACCAATTATCACCTGAGGAGTTTGTGAATTTCCGCATCCAGTGTATTGATTTTGCTTTTGACAAAATTTTGAAGGGAGAACCTGTCAATCTCTTTGATATTACGACATTCATTTACAGGATGGCATCGCCAGAACGGATAATCTCTATCATGTTCTGTCCATACCATGCGCAAAGGGTGGCTGTCTTCCCTGACGGAGATGTTTATCCCTGTTATTTAATAGCAAAAGAGGAATATAAGTATGGCAATGTATTTGATGTGGATTTTGTGGAAACCTTTCACAAAACCAGCAAAAAGATACTCCCCAGATTATGCAGAGATCGGCTGGCCACCTCCTATTGGGTTGTCCCGTTACTGCCCAATATCTGTGTGAGCGATTTAACAGAAGAACAGGATTGTTTTTTTCTACATGAAGATACAGCAAAATCAAGTTCAAACGTGTATGAGCATCTGCTCAACAGAATGAGTCAGGTTAAGAACTGGGATGAATTTTTTAAAAGGTTGTGGAGTGGGTAACTCTATTGCAAGAATACACTTTTGTGAACTTCATTTATTCACCAATAGAAAGTCCTGGATTGAAATTCCAGGTTCACATGCTCTCTGGTAAGATAACCACCAACTCCGAACCACCAAAAAGTACTTAAGTGAGAACTATAATAATCTACACACCAAAAGGAGGTAATAGAATGAGAGAATTTAAATCTTTAAATCCAGAAGAGCTTCCAGTTGCATTCGACGTGGGAATCTATGGAGAAGAACCCATCATTCGTGTAGAAGAATCAAAGAGGCGTATTACCATACACTACACTTTTCCAGGATTTTACCTCTCAGACGATAGCCATTATGTTGAAGGAGAAAAAATCCCCTTCGAACAGGTTAACATTGCAAAGACTGGCTTTTTAATAGAAAGTGGAAAACCTTCACTCCCTTCGTTCGGACGATATGTGCAGATTCCCTTCAACTGCACTTACAAAGTTTCTGTAAACCCTGGTAAACCTGTCCAATTTGACAACATATTGGTGGCACCTGCCCAGGAGTATATAACAGACAGCCCTGAAGATGACATCTTTGAATATGACAGGACATTCTATACTGCCAGCCAGAATTACCCTGAAAAAATTGTGGACGTTTCAGGTCCTTTCCAGATCGATGGGTACAATGCTTTACTGCTTCACGTGAGACCTCTCCAGTATACTCCTGCCAGAAAAAAGCTCACAGGGTTCAGCACTATCACTGTTACCATCGATGTGTTCCCAAAAAAGCTGGATGAGTACCCCTTTACAATTCCTGAATCACGCAGAGAAGCTTACGGCAACCTGTTCTTGAACCCAAAGAGGGGAATTGAAGAGCGGGTAACAGCAGAAGAAGGAGCGAATATTACCTATTCTGCAGACCCTTGTGGACTGGAGTTTCTCATCATCTACCATGAACTGTTCAGGAAGGCTGCAGAAAAATTAGCGACCTGGAAGAACATGCGGGGGTTACGGACAGAAACAGCTTCTTTAGAAAAAACAGGTATTACAGTTGATGCTATAAAATCTTACATTCGCAAAAAGAGGAAAGTGCAGTCATCCCGTCTAAGATATGTCTTACTATTCGGTGACACAGATATGATTCCAGCAGACAAGATAGAAGGTACCCTGTACGGTGATATTAACCTCACCGACTACTACTATTCCACCAGGAAAGATCCAGAGGACTCCAACCAGTATATACTCCCCTGGCTTTCTGTAGGCCGTCTCCCTGTCCGGACTGCAGCAGAGGGGATGGCAGTGGTAGAACAGATCATTTCTTATGAAAAAAATCCTCCAGAAGACCCGAGCTACTACAAGAGAATGGCTTTTGCTGCCTACTTCCAGGACAAAAGACCGAGAGATGGCAGAGCTGAGAGAGCGTACATGAAGACTATGGAATATATCCGGGAGCGCATGGTGAAGCTGGGGTTCCGTGTGAAACAGATATACATGTCCAACAACAAAGATATGAAAGAATATATGGACGGCACTGAAGTCCCAGAAAAGGTAAAAAATGCTGTAGTCGACAGAAAAGAGGCAGTAGATGCCTTAATTTCTGCAACGTCAAAAGGGTATCTCATCATAGCACACAGAGATCATGGAATCCCCAGAGGGTGGAGTCATCCTCCTTTTGGAACAGACAATTTGGATGCTGTTACTGGCGAAACCCCGTCTATTTTCTACAGTATTAACTGTTTAACAGGACGTCTTGACATAAAAAGTAAGAAAGATTCATTTGCAGAGAAAATATTGAAAATAAAAGGAGGAGCACCCTCTTTAATAGCAGCTACCCGAAAGTCGTACCCCTGGCTTAACGATCACTTGATGATAGCGTTATTCGATGCTATGTGGGCAGGCATTCTGGATACGTTCCCCGGTTCAACAGCGAGCTATCCACTAAAGTATAATAGGTTAGGCGATGTTCTCAACTATGGGAAAACCTATTTACCAGTGGTCATGAGCGGGCGTCCTGCCCACATCAAAGATCACTTCGAGATCTACCACTGTATTGGCGACCCCACTCTGGAACTGTGGAAATCGAGGCCGCTCAAAATGAAAGTACGGGCTACCCTCGAAGAAGGATACTTAGATATTGTGTTGCATCGCTGTCCACAGGGAAGTGTCATTACAGTCTGGCACGAAAATGAACTGCTCAAGAGAATAGAACCTTCGTCCACCCATGTGCGGGTTTCTTTGAGGGATACTGAACTGTTACTGTCAGAACAGATATCTGTGTGTTTCTGGGCTCCACAGTACAGGTTCCTCAAGGTCGCACCTAGTGCTGAATGAATATTGCTGTCCTGATGGTGTGAATACAGATTCAGTACCAAATTCCAGAAAACTTGCAGTGCAGATATCTGAAATATATATGAACCTTCTCGTATAGTGTATGTGGCATTTCCTGAGTAGTTGACACGTTTTGACTTTTCTTTCAATTCCTTTTTAATCTCTTGCCATAGCTTTTTTCTTCAGTTCTGGTGATAGTTTCTCAATTGCATACCGTAACGATGTTCTGGGCATTTTATCTTTCTTGCCCATGACGTAATCGAATACTTTCTGCAGATATAGATTGCTCACTTCTTTTAGCATCCACCCATATCCTTTTTGTACCAGATCTTCTGTGTCTGAAAGGAGCATGTCTGCTATCTCAAATGCATGCCCAATATGAGTATCTCTCCTTATGGAATAGATGAGAACTACTGCAGACGCCCTTCTTTCCCACCTATTCTCTGATTTTGTCCATTCTTTCACTTCTGGAATAAATTCAGGAAATTGAAGGATAAATTCACCAAAAGCATGGGTACACAAATCATCACATGATCCCCATCCTGTCACATACGTTTTCAGCCATTTTTCAAACATAGAAAAATCAGAAGATTCATACTGTTTTTTGAGACGAAAAGCCCAGTCAAAGGCGATGATCCTCATTTCACTGTAACCAGATTCCAATAAAGACTCACACAGGTCAAATATTTCTTTTTTGGGTCTCTTCTTAATTTTTGAATAGTATTTTGAAGCAATTTTTCTGACAAGAGGTGTTCTTACACCAAAAAGCGTCCCTTCAGTATAACGTAATGCAGCTTTATAGTATTCTTGGTCAATGTTTTTCTTCAATTCTTCTTCAAGTTCTTGTATAACCATTTTCTCTCCCCTGTTGATTGACTGAAACGTTCTGTAATAGATACCCGGCAACTGCCAACCATACTTGTATAGTCCATTTCAGGTCTAAACTACAGCAATCATGCCTCTCTCGATCAGTTTCCGAATAACGTCCTTTCCAAAGGTCTTTTCCAGTCTCTTGACGGGGACAGTCTGATGCTTTCGCAAATACCTGATAACCTGAGCTTCAAGACCTGTTATTGAACCGAACTTCTCTAAATACTCTAAAGAACGTTCTCTTCCTGACATGCTCAACACACAGGCGGGTTCTTTCTGAGCAGTCTTGTAGACTTTAGCCCGCAAAAACACCCGGGTCACCACAAAATACAAGACCACCAACCCAACAGCGATCAGAATGTATACATAAAATTCAATGACCAGAGCGAGTAATGTTTTCCACATGTCCTTCAGTATCTCTATGATACCCTGCTGGAGGAAACTGTTACAACCTGGAATCATGACTCTTCCTATTGCCTGACAGATATAAAGGTTACTCTTCTTGTTTTGCCCTCTCATCCAGACACTTTGAAAGTCAACCGAGCCTTATAGTGTCTACCAACTCTTCTCTCAAAACCCGCTTCTGTTCCATAGTGTCTCTGTCCCTGACTGTTACTGTGCCATCTTCTAGTGTATCATAATCTACTGTCACACAAAAAGGAGTCCCGATCTCATCCTGTCTTCTATACCGCTTTCCTATAGACCCTTTCTCATCGTAGAAGACATCAGCCACTTTTTTCAACTCCTGGTAGATTTCATAAGAAACTTCTACTAACCCAGCTTTTTTAACCAGAGGGAAAACTGCTACCATATACGGTGCTACTACAGGAGGAAACTTCAAGACTGTGCGTTCTTCCTCTTCCGTGTATGCTACATCCATCAGCATCAGCAGGTTGCGGTCTACACCAAAACTCAATTCAAGGACGTGGGGGATGAACTTTTTCCCCTGTACATTTATTCCCATTTTCTTCTTAGAACCTCTCTGGTGTCCTGAAAGATCGTGATCTGTCCGGTAGTGTATACCGCCTGCTTCTTTGAATCCGCCCAGGCTTTCGGTGAAAATCTCCATATCCCAGTGTATCTTGTTGTAGAATGCTTTCTCTTCTTCTGATAGTTCACGGAACCTGAAAAAGTCTGGCGGAACCTGCAGTACATCCAAATAAAACTCCTGCACCTTAGCCATGTAGTACCCGTAGAACTTGGGCACATCCACTTTTTTCAAGGGGATTTCTCTTGTAACCTCTTTTTCTCTGTCTCCCACTGAGTATACCCGCATCACCTGATCCTTTACTGTATTGTAGAACGGATGTTCATCCAGGTTATCTGGATCAAAGAATATCTGGAGTTCAGCCTGATTTAACTCTCTCAGTCTGTAAAAGCCCTGGCGCGGTGAGATCTCATTCCTGTATGCTCTCCCTACAATTGCTAACCCCATGGGTATCTGGTTCCGCATCACCTCATACATTCTCTTAAAGGACACATAACACCCCTGGGCTGTTTCTGGCCTCAAGTACGCTCTTTCACCACTTTCAGCTGCACCTAATTGTAGTCCAAACATCATGTTAAACCAGCGTACCTCCGAAAGGGTACCACCACACCGTGGACAGATAATTTCTTTCTGGTTCAGAGCTTCAGTCATCTCTTCTGCAGATAACCCTTCAGCCTCCACTCCCTTCTCTTCTAAAAGTAAATCCGCTTTATGCCTTCTGTGACAGGACACACATTCAGTCAGGGGGTCATTGAAGGATTTTAAGTGGCCAGACCCTTCAAATACTGCTTCTGGCATAATAGTACAGGGTTCAATCTCCACAAAGTTCTGATCCAACCCGAGAAAGTAGTGCCTCCACGCTTTCTCAAATTTCCGTTTGAGCAAAACACCTAAATGTCCAAAATCATAAAATCCAGCAGAACCGCCATAGATTTCAGAAGAAGGATAGAAGAACCCTCTCCGCAATGCTACATCCATTAAACTCATGACTTCACCAGCGCTTTCAAAAGGTGATGATCTCGAACAATACCAATGGGGTTCCCTTGTGCATCAATGACAGGTAACTGTTCAATTCCGTGCTTTTTCATTTTCCTGGCACACTGCGTTATTGTTGTCCCGCAGGTAATGGTGATAACTTTGGAAGTCATCAACTCTTTCACTGGTTTATCAGGGAGTTTTAACCGTTCTGTGCCAATGTACAAGGTGCTCTTGGTTTCCCACACCCATTCTTCCCCTTCTGATTCCTGCTGAATGTCTGTCTTCTGGAGCACGTTGATAATTTCAGAAGCTTTCACAAAGTCAGCAGTGTCCACAATACCTACTACGTCACCCTCATCGTTTAACACTACTGCTGCTAACTCTCGAGAATACTTCATGATTTGAGCTGCCAGAGGGATAGGGGTCTCCTGCCATACTGCAAGAATGTGAGGTTCCATGTACTTTTCACACTTATCTTTCATCTGCATTCTGGAAATTCCCCGCACTATCAAATCTTTCAGCGTAACAAGGCCAACAAAGGTGTCATCCTCCACCACACTGATTTGTCTTACATCATTCTCATACATCAACTGCGCTGCTTCTGTAATATCTGATTTTGGAAATATAGTTATTACATTGCGATCCATGATGAGAGCCAGTTGGTCTTCATCTGGATGTTGGATCAAATCCTCTAGTGAAACGAATCCCACGATTTTTTTTGTCCTTTCTTTGAGGACAGGAAGCTCTGAAAGGTTGTGCTTTCGCATTACTTCCAAAGCTGTTTTCCGTCTTCCAGGGACATTTATCGTGACGAGGTCTGTGGTCATTACTTCTTCGATTAACATCTACCCTCATCCCCTCCAGTAAGAATTGAAGGATTTTTTTCTGGTGGTTAAAACTACCTTCTCCTATTTAAAGCTTTCTAATGGTTGGACATTTAGTTTCTATTCTCCTCGTTTTTTATACTTTTTCAGGGTTCAATTCTGAGTAGTACTGACAGGGTATAGATGTATCATTGCAGTCTGTGGAAAACAGGGAGGATAATGAAAAGAAATTGAGAGCGAAAGTGCAGAGCTGGAAGTATGTCTCAGACCAAAACAGAGAAAAGGCTAAAAAATAGAAAAAAAAGAACTACTGAATGAGGAAACTGTTAGTCCACTCAGGAAGAGGAGGCTTTTCCATGGCCTGCCATTCTTCATCAGTGAGTCTCTGCCTCATAGGCTGCAAAAACTCGTAGTAGGAAAAGACACCGCCTTCTACAATGTATATTCTCCCTTCTACTTTGACCACACAGAAGATGTAAAAGACGTCACCCACTCCTTCTTCCAAGACCTGACTCGTATTAACATCAGTGTGCACATCTGCCACGATGGCCACGCTTTTATCTGCTTCTGATTCTACAGCAGTTTCAAAAGTGGTCAATAACTCCAGGGTGTAACCAATGTTCCAGATGATCTGGTATTCTTCTTCAGTGAGCTTCTCTCCAGAGAGTTCTTTTTCTGAAATTGTCTTCAGGTTCAAGAGCAAATCCTCAAGAGCTTCAAGCTTGTAGCTGTATTCTGGGAGTAAAAGATCGCGCTCCTGCAATCCTTCCCTCATCATGCGGGCCAGAGCAGCTAACCGCGCATACACGTGGGGGTTGGGCTCCACATATCCTTTGGTTAACTGTGGTGGGGAAGGTATGGCTGTAGCCTCAAGTGTATAGCTCTGTTTTGCATATAAGATAGTGTCGTGGCGTAATTCAGTCCAGCTTCCTAAAGCTGTAAACAGCTCCTTGTCTGTCCAGGCATCTGACTGCATGAATAGCGGGTATTGTGAGTCTTTTTCATCTAACAAAGGCAGCAAACAGTATAACCAGGTCCAGTATAAATTCTGGGTCCACACAGATTGATCCAGACTGGAAAACTCTTTTCGTAACATTTCCATCTGTTCTGTGTAGTTTAAATACTGTTTTTCTGATTCTAAATGGTTCAAAGCCCTGTCAGACCCTAAGACTGCCATGATGTCTAACCCCTTCGGGAATAACCGGGGATCTGTTGCAGTACCCACCTTGTCGTAAACCAACTGCTGGAACATGTAGGAATCGGGAATGAACCGCTGCCCCATGAATCGGAACCCCTTGGTTTCCTCTTCTACGTCTTCTGTATCCTTAACCCAGGTAGAGTTGATTCTGGGATCTCGTAAGTCCCAGGCTTTCTCAATGAAAGAGTTCAGCTTCTGGGCATTCTGCAAGTCTGGTAACGTAAACTGTTCTCCAAAGATATCTTCAGCCAGCGCTTGATACTCGAATATGTTCAAATCATCTGTTTTCCCCACAAAAAAGACTGTTGGTTCATAGACTCTGTCCCACAACTCCAGTGTACCAGTGTCTTTGATTGCTTTCACAATGTATAGGGCCTGCAGCGTTTCTTCTTCTGATTTCAACCTGAACATGATCCTCCCGTACCACATCATGGCCTTGAAGTACTTCTTCAACTGTTCAGACCTGGTGTAGTGACCTCTGGGCACGTACTGGGAGTAGTCCTCTTTATACCCGAAAATGGGGGATTTTGAGAACCCTTCATGCCTTTCAATTAATGCCAGCTCTTCCTCCACTAAATCTTGAACTTCTGGTAGAACAGCAAAAGTTTCATCCAGCAACTTCCCTGCCACACAGAAGTAGGCCACATTCTTTAGAGCAGCTTGATCACCTGTTTTTCTGTAATAGTCCATGGATGTATCGACCATCTTCTCAGTCAGGACCAGACAATCTTTCGAGAAGTGTTCAGTCTCTAATATCCGTAATGTGTAATCATACAGGATGTGATACGTGTGCAATACTGAATCAGTAGTAACGAACACAGGGATGTTGCTCTTTTTTAAATCCTTGTACAGCTCGTAGAATTGGTTGTGCCATCCGGGTATGACTACAAAGCCATTGATTCTTAGAGTTTCTATTTGCATTGGTGTCAGATAGAATTCTCCTAGATTATCAGGTTCAAAAGGGTAGAGCTCTCCTTCACCTGTAATAGTTACAGGGATTACATTATAGGGAGCAAACTGATAGAAGACTTCAAGTATTACGTGTTCTTCTGGTGATTCAGACTCTTCTGGTGATTCAGACTCTTCTGGTGATTCAGATTCAGGAGGTGTAGACTCTTGTGGTGTATCAGATTCTTCTACTTCCTCGTGCTCTTTTTCCTTCTCAATTTCATCTTCTGCTTCTTTCTGGTTCATGCATCCTGTCACCAAGATACATATCATAAGGACAGTAATAACCTTTCTCATGATCTATCTTGGCTGGCCATATATAAAGATTTTTCGGTATACTTCAAAATATTTTGAAGTAATTACTCATTTTATGAATTCAAAGAATAAATAAAAATGAAAAGAGAAATAAAAATGAAAATTAGTAAAGATCGCCTTCTTCTTCTACCATTTCGCCAAAGGAGAGAATTTTTAGATTGACAGGCTTTTTTGTGATGTTACCGATCTTTATCCCCACAAGACAGTCGATCCCTCTTTCTGCAGCCACATCTACCAGTCGCTGTGTAACCACGCCATCGAAGACCACAATCTTCACATCATCAGTTAACGAGATAGCATCTACTAAATCTCTTACAGACACCTTGATCTTCAGGCTCTCTTTTTCATCCAACAGAAATGCATCCAGTGTCCCGGGCAGTTTGTTGATGTACTCTTTTAGTCTGTCCAGTTCTTTCTCTTCAGATTTTGGTTTTGACTTTGGTTTTGGTTTTGACTTTGATTTGGGAGCCTCCTGGGATTCTTCTTTCAGATGCTTTTCAAATAATTCATTCATGGCTTGTTCTATTGGAATCTTGTTGCGCAACGATTTGACTGTTTCCTTCTTGGTTAAATCTTCCACTTCCTTTCCAGAAGGAGCCTTGGCAACGTAGTCCACTTCAGCTACCTGCATCAATTCCTTTAAAATCAGCTCTCCACCTCTGTCTCCATCTACAAAAGCAGTCACTGTCTTCTCCTTGGACAGATCTACAATAGTCCTGGGAATGCTTGTTCCTTCTACTGCTACACTATTACGTATTCCATACCGCAGGAGGTTTAAAACATCTGCCCGGCCTTCTACCACAATAATAGCATCTGAATCTAAAATATTGGGTCCTGCAGGGAGGCTATCCTTCCCGTACTTGGTGATCTCTTTGATGCGGATAGATTCTTTGACTTCTTCAGTTATTTCCTGGGATTCAGGTAAAACTTCAGTAAACATTGACCGAACTAATTCTTTTGCTCTATCAACCACGTAGTTCCTTTTTAAAGTTCGAACATCTTCAATCTTGGTCACAGTAATGCGAGCTTCACAAGGACCTACTCTGTCTATAGTTTCTAGTGAGGCACCGAGGATTGACGTTTCGATCTTGTCCAGACTGGAGGGTATGGTAATCGTACCGCGCGAACGGCCGTTCTTGGAATTGACAGTAACACTGATTCTTCCAATCCTGCCTGTCCTTTGCAGTTCTCGCAAATCCAGGTCATCTCCCAGCAATCCTTCAGTCTGGCCAAATATAGCACCCACCACATCAGGGCGTTCTACTACACCACTGGCATCAATTTGAGCATAAATGAGATATTTAGTGGTACCAATATCAGTCCTCATCCTGGTACCCCCTACCTTCTTTCTAATAATCTCTCCAATTACAGCTTTTTCTCTCTTCATCATATCACCATAAATAAGCCAGAACTAGAGTTTCTGCATGGATGAGTAATGAATGTGAGTACGATGTCTTCTGGCTTTTTACCTTTTTAAAGGCTCCTGCTATATAAACTTTTGCTCCCCCAAGAAATGTGCACAAGAGAAGTTCTGCTCTTTCAGGTACACAGCAAGAGATGATCATCCTTGGTTTTACAATAGGAGGTTCAATCGACAATTTCAGAAATTGCATAGTAGCTAGCTCACATCCTAATTGTACAAAAACTCACGCACAAAAAAGAAGAAAGTGTCACTTACACGTTGACTTCACAGAGTACAGTATAGATTTCTGTAATGTAAAAGTGCAGTTCAGTAATTGATTAAAAATGAACTAAAATTCAAACCATCAAAACAAAAAAAGAGGTGGAAGAGTTACCTGATTCTGATACTGCCTATGTCAGTCCGTGCTTTAACAGAAATTCGCTCTGTAGCATCTTTAAAGGCTGCATTTTCCACAATGATACAGCGTTTCTCCTTGGAAGCAATCTCCAAATCAGAGGCGACCCTGACTTTCCCCATGCCTGTGGCAGCATCTACGTGGTAAGGGAGACTCCTGTCTATTTCGATTGAAATACTACCCACATCTGTTTCCACCTCGTACTCCCCTTTCCCCTTGGGAGCAATTCTGATAGATCCTGCATCTGTCTTCAATTCTGCATCTTCAAAAGACATCTTCCCGCGTATAGCTCCGTTATCAGTAGACCCCTTGATAGTCTTCCCTCGCGCATTCTGGAATTCCAGTCTCCCGTTCTGCGTCGATACTGACCCTGTTTCTAAATCAGTGTCATCTAGTACTATGCGTCCGTTTGTTGTGTCTGCATTCAGGTCATCTGCATGCACATTCCTGATCTCTACACGTCCATTCACTGTATCCAATTTTGTCTCTCCTGTGTGAATTCCTGCAACAGCAATGTGTCCATTGACACTGTCCAGGTTTACATCGTAGATGATGGGGTGATCCTTGGAGAGCAGTCCTCCTTTCACTGTACCAGGAAGATACGCTCTCACAGATACTGTTGAATTGTGCTCATCAGGGTCTATGCGTAACACTTCTCTGCCATTCTTTTTGTGCTCAAAGTTGATCTTTATTTTGTCCAATTTTTCTTTAGCTTTTTCTTCAGAATATGACCGAACCTTCTTGGCAGCCACCACCTTGTAGGTGTCTTCGTCCCACCTTTCCAACTCAATGTATCCATTAAGTGTGGAAAAGTCTATGTACACATTGTCAGTGTCAAAGCTGCCCTCGTGTACTTCTTCTTCAGTGTAGCTCTCTCCCGTTTCAAACTCATAGGAATCGGGAAGGTTCTTTATCACTACACTGACCTTATCCATTGCTTTGGCTACAGCCTTGTTCACCTTTTTGCTGATCCGTATTCCCAGCTCTCCCATTTCTTCCATATCTTCTCCCAAAACTTCAAGATCTAGTTCCAGCTCTTCTCCTGCTTCTTCCAGGTGTTCTTCCAGCTCTTTTATCTTTCCTTCACACTTTTCTTTCATTTCCTGGTAAGTCTGTTCAGAGATCTCTTCCCGCTCATACATCTGCTCCAAATCTCTGAGCATTGCTTTATGACGGTTCATCTCTATTTTTTCTTTCAACTTCATAAGGTTCACCTTCTTTCTACCCATTATTAAAAATAACTTATATATAAAATTTCCTGAATAAAATATGCTAAAATTTCTCTTAAAATGAAAAAAGATTTTCAATTTAGCTTTTTTGCGATTTCGCATCATTGAAAACCGTACGCACATGTATGAAAACAAAACCATATATATACGTATGAAAAGGTGTAGTATGCTTGAAATTTTCAGAGCACTGGCCAACCCGTACAGGCTGCAAATCATAACATTATTATACGAAAAGGAGAGGAGACCCCACGAATTTGAAAACGAATTAGAAATGACCCGGGGTGGGCTGGAGCGGCATCTCAAGCAACTGGTAGACTGTGGGTTGATAGAAAAAGAAAACTTCATAGAATCAGGAAGAGCCAAGGTCAAATACATGCTCAGCGAAGAATCCAGAGCATATTACGAGAAGACAAAAAAACTCACTGAGAAGTTTCTCAGAACGAAGAGAACTCCCCAGGACAAAAGAGAGAAAATTAGAATTCTGGAAACTCAGATAAAAACCCTGTACGAATCCATAGAAGAAGTTAACAGATTACATAAAGACGGCCAAGTTACCGAAAAAGAGTTCATAACCATCAAAGAAGGCTACTTGAGAGAGTTAATAGAAATAGAAAAAGAAATGGCTCAGCTTGCACAGTCCCGGTAGCTAGGTCATTCCCAGTTTCTTCTTGGCTTCTTCTGACATTCTGTCCGGAGTCCAGGGAGGGTCCCACACTACTCTCACATTGACTCTTTCCAGCCCCTGAATAGACTCCACCTTTTGCTTCACATCTCTAGCAATCAGAGAATGCATGGGACATCCAGGTGCTGTCAAAGTCATTTCCACATCTACTGTAGTATCCTCTATGGTGACTCCGTATATCAATCCCAGATCCACAATGTTCACTGGAATTTCAGGGTCATAGCATTGTCTGAGGACATCCATGACTTCTTCTTTAGTAACCATTATATTCACCTCGTTCTGTAGTACTACTTCAGTTTATAAATGTTCCGACCATAAAGTATAAGCGTGTTGGGGGAATTGATTCACTTCTAAATTGTGAACCCCACGAAAAAACCTTTTACTCTATAAGGGGTTCCCTTTTTTTTGTACTGGTCTCATTCTTGTATATTTTCTGTGTTTAGAGAAAACTTTTTTTTTCAAGATAGTTGGATTATAACACTACATGTCCGAGTCTTTGTCTCTTGGAAAAATCTCAGCAGCTTTTGCAGCGCTTTTGTATTCACCATGAAGTCATCAAAACGACTCTGCAATCTTCCCTTCTAAGAGAATCAAGAATTTGAGAAACAAATCTCCTGTAGTATATTGTTTTCTGCCAAAATACTTCTGTAATATTATAATTTAAGCGTTTTTCAGCAGGTTAATTACTCCTTAAAAAGCTCATCTTCCGAAATGTTTATAAAGGGCTATTTTCAAATTAGTACTAATGTTACACGCATATCTCATCGCGGGAGTTGTTGCGTGTGCGCTGGGTGTGAGAGCTATATACAACCAAAACGGAAAATACTTCCGGACGAAGTGCGCATACCTCCTTAAAAGTAGGAAGGCCGCATTCGATGCCTTCGAAAAGTTAGCATCCGGATACGAGGGACTGTGTGTCAGTCGGGCACTTCCCAATGGGAAGAAATACAAAAACACTCTCATTCTGGATGAGAATGGAATATCGGCTCATGATTTGGAAAAGTTACTCCACTTTATAACCAATTTTATAAAGCCTGGAGAGAAAGTAGTCCTTCTCGATTGTTTGGACTATTTCATAGAGGAGAACAACTTTGAGAATGCAGTAAAATTCCTCCATTCACTGGGGGATCAGGTAGCTTTGAACGATGCTATCCTGCTAACCACTCTTGATTTGAGTTCCCTCTCCAAGAGAGAGCAGAGCTTTGTCAAAAGAGAAATGGACAAGGTTATGTAACAACAATATACTGTCGACGAATCAGTATTTCCACGTTCTCTTTTCCAAATCGTTTCGCCAGGGCACCAAGGGGTGCTGTCTCATTCTTTCTCAAGTAGTTGATAATAGATATCTGCTCTGGTGTCATGTGGGTGAAGCTTTTAAGATAATCCAGGGATCTCTCTTTGCCCATGACAGTGAGGATACACATTTTTCCCTCCTGTGGTTGATATCCTTTGTACCTGAAGCGTAGGTGACTCGCTATAGCATATGCAATAATAGCTCCAAAGATCAGTACGATATAGAGGGGATGCTCCACAATGAATTGGAATGCTCGGGTGAAGGCACTCACTATGGTGTCTATGATAGTTCTAATATCCATGGGTTCTTAAGGGGAAAAAAGAATATAAGGTTTTCGGGAGGAGGGAGGAGGG
>SMTZ1_10022855_pt1 | contig 14836 bp, 4 predicted proteins | sample DeeMarSWOR136_30_FD_25667 | JGI IMG/M metagenome (IMG submission 25667)
ATGTATTTGCGCCTATGACGGCTAAGAAATTTGAATTTGTCGTTGGTAATCCGCCTTGGATACGATGGGGTTACCTTTCAAATGAATACCGAGAAGCTACGCTGGATATGTGGAAGAATTATGGTCTATTTTCGCTTAAGGGTCAAGAAGCACGTTTAGGCGGCGGCGAGAAGGATTTTTCAATGCTGTTTACATACGCTGCGGCAGATCATTATCTGGCGCGGAATGGCAAACTCGGTTTTCTAATCACACAGGAAGTATTCAAGTCGAAAGGAGCCGGGGAGGGATTTCGTAAATTTCGGCTAGGAGATAGAGAAACTCTGAAAGTAATAAAGGCTCATGATTTAGTCACAGTTCAACCGTTTGAGAAAGCCGCAAATAAGACCGCAGCGATCTTTTTGAAAAAGCAAGGAAAAACAGAATATCCTGTACCATACACAGTTTGGAAAAGAAAGAAAGGAATAGGTCAAGTACCGACGGACCTAAAGCTTGTTGATGCAAAGCGGCTTATGGACAAAGAAAAGCTTGTAGCCAAGCCTATTGGTAAAAGTAATGGTTCATGGCAGACGGTAAAAGAGCATGATTTTAGCCTTGATAAGATAAAGGGAGAGAATGAGTATCAAGCGCGAAGAGGCGCGAGTACAGAACCATACGGCGTGTTTTGGCTGGATGTGGAAGAAGTCCTATCCGATGGAAACTTGATAGTGCGAAATCTTGTTGAGAAGGGCAAACGAAAGATAAGACAGGTGCGCGAGAGAATTGAAGCTGACTTAGTTTATCCTGCTGTACGCGGAGCGGACGTTGGAAGGTGGGGAGCAAAATCAGAAGTGTGCGTTCTTATGGTTCAAGATCCAGAGAAAAAAGAGCCGTATTCCGAGGTGAAGATGAAGAAGGAATGGCCTCATACTTACAACTATCTGACGAAGTTCAGAGACGTTTTACTGTCGCGCGGATCGCGACCAGTAAAAGAGCTTGCAAAGCGTACATCATTCTATGCAATGTTTGGTATTGGGAGATATACAGTTGCTCGTTACAAAGTAGTATGGAAGAGAATGGCAAACGATTTGGTTGCGGCAGTTATAAGTCAAGAGAGGACGAAGTTCGGGTGGAAGAAAGCGATACCAACGGATACAACATCTTTAATTGCGATAGAGAATGAGGATGAAGCGCATTATTTATGCGCAATTTTGAATTCAGTAGTAGTGAGACGATTTATTAAATCTTATTCGTCAGCAGGTCGCGGCTTCGGAGCACCGTCTGTTATGGAGCATGTGGGAATACCGAAGTTTGACAAGGGAAATGTTTTACACAAGCGATTGAGTGAACTTTCAAAAGTTTTGCATCACCTTCAAGAAAAAGGCAAAGAAGAAGATATCATAAGGAGAGAACAAGAGGTTGAAAAAGAAGTAAGAAAGTTGTTTAAAATAAGGGGGAGAATCGATGAGAAAAAGTAAGGCTAAGGGAGGCAGGCCTTTAGAAGGGAAAAGGGATAAGGGATAAGTAAGAAGTGAAAAAATTCAGCATTTCTACCGTAGGCCATATAAATTATTATTGATTATTTATGATTGATTATTTGCAGGAACGTAAGGAGTGGAGTGAGTAAAGAAAATGCGAACCGTAGGTAGAAATGCGTAGATGGGTGGATGAGTGTGGAATATCGAATATTCCTTCGACTGCGCTCAGGATAAACTCATAAATAAAACCGCTGCAAGGAATGGCGAATGACGAAGTGAAAAAGGCCGGATTTGGCGAATGACGAAGTGAAAAAGGCCGGATTCCTGCCAAGTAGGTACAGGAAGTAAAACATCTGGGTTCCTGCCTTCGCAGGAATTCGGATTCGGGAAAAGCGGGATTTTGAGGCGTTAGAGCCGATTCTGGTGAACAGAATCGGGAGATTTTAGGGGCCTAAACGGCGGCAGTTTAGAGGAGGTGGCGTCAGTGTCGGATGCCGGGAACGGGGGGAAATCAAGTCCGGAAAAATTTTCAAAAAATTTTTTAAAAAAAGCTTGAAATTTTAAAAGATATGTAGTATTGTACTATCTGATCTTTTTGGGAACTACGAGATACGTAAATTAAGAAACAACACGATACGTAAATAAAAGCATATTGACAGGGTTGGGTTTATCTCGCTTTCTCCTCTCCCTCCGCGCCCAGCCCTGTCTTTTTATGCGCGGATGCTTACGAAGCTTGTCTAAAAAACGGAAGGGCTGTTCTCTTGCTGTTTCCTGCCTGCTCTATGGTTGTAGATTTAAAGTTGAAACGGCGGCGATTGTAATGTTATAGCGATGGTAACTATATGTTGTGCTTTACATCGTGAGCAATGAGCCATTCAAGGGCTGCGTTTTCTGCTTTGGGACGCCTTCCGGCGGCTGCCGCCATCCATCGTGAATTACGAAGACACTGCCGACGGAAAAATCGAAGTATTCAATAAGACATCACGGTTTTGATTTTATACTCGCCAAGTTTGGTTCGCCCGGCCAGTTCGGTAAGCTCGATGAGAAACGTTATCCCCACGATTTGTCCTCCAATCTTTTCGATGAGCCTGCAGGCCGCGGCCATTGTACCGCCCGTCGCTAATAAGTCGTCAACCATCAGGACCTTCGCCCCGTTGCCCACGGCGTCGCTGTGCACCTGTAAAGTGTCGGTGCCGTATTCCAAATCGTAGGTGATGGACTCGGTTTTGAAAGGGAGCTTTCCCTTCTTTCGTATGGGTACAAAACCGGCCGCGAGCCTTTCCGCAACCGCCGCACCGAATATAAATCCCCTCGCTTCCACTGCGGCGACATAATCAACGTCCTTTTCTGTAAAACCGATGCATAAGGCATCAACTGCCGCGGTAAAGGCCTTCGGCTCAGCCAACAATGGCGTGATGTCCCGAAACAGGATGCCTTTTTTCGGCCAGTCCGGTATGCTGCGAATATATCCCTGAAGCACGATTGGTTCGACTTCCATTTGTCTGCCGTCCTTTGTAATTTATCGTAATTTCGATTTTTTGAACAAGCAGGCGGATGCCGCCGTCTATTTTCAGCATATTGCAAGTGGAATGCAAGTTTTATTAGGTGTTTATTTAAGTTTTATTGATATTCAGATTTGGACTACTCTTCGTTCATATATTCGTAGAGTTTGGTAAGTGAGCCTCGCAGTATCTGGCGAATCCTCTCCCGTGTCAGGCCCAACTTTTTGCCGATGTCTCTCAATGTCACCGGGTCTTTTCCGTCCAGACCGTAATGCATTCTCAGGATGGTGGCTTCTCTGGGTTCGATTTCGTCAAGTAATGTCAAGACCTTGTTTTTTTCTTCATCCGCAACCAATACGTCCTCCGGCTGTCCTGTACTCTGGTCCTCCAGGGACGGATCGAAGATTTGTTCTTCGCCCGACTCGTCGCTTTCGAGACTATCAGTGGTGGAGCTAAGAATTTTGACGATTCTATCTATGATTTTCGCCTTTCGCAGGGGCACTTTCATAATATTGGCCATATCTTCGATTTCCGGCGTTTTGCCGATCTGGTTTTCGAGTTCTGTCGCGGTATGCCGCCAGTGGTTTATCAATGTGACCATATATGTGGGGATATGCACGGGCTGAGTGTTTTCCAGAAGTGCTCGCTTGATGCTTTGCTTTATCCACCACGCCGCGTACGTGCTAAACCGTGTGCCTCGGTCGGGGTCGAAGTAATCAACTGCTCTCATAAGTCCGAGATTTCCCTCCTCAATCAGGTCGCCGAGGCTCATTCCTCGTCCACCGTACTTCTTTGCGATGTTAACAACCAGCCTGAGGTTGCTTCGGACGAGTTGTTCCCTTGCCCAGGGGTCGTTTTGTTCGACAATGAGTTTTCCTAAATCGTGCTCCTGCTCGGGTGTCAGCAGCTTTGCTTCGTCTATCTCTTTTAGATAATCTTTTATTGTTGCATCGAACGCCATAGCTGCCTCCAACCGTGCCGAGTTCTTTTGACTTCATCCGTATGAGTAAATTGACCATTCTTATTACAGGGTGATTGGTCCCTCACTCACCACAGAATGATATATCGGTCAAAAAGGTCTCGCGGTTTACCCCGCCCCGTTGTAAACGCCGGATTGTTGCCGGATATGTTTGACACATTTGTAATTTCCAACCGGTTCCGTTGGGAATGTTCTTGTTTTTGGTGTATTACCGGTCCATAGGACTTCTTTTGGGATTTGGCCGCATGAATTGAATTCTACCCCCATAGTTGCCCCCGACCTATAAAAAACAACCGGGGCCTATACCGAAGTATAGGCCCCGGACTGGTGCGAACTCAATTGTCAGTGCTTATTCTGACAGTTGAGATGGTTATTCCAACCATTCACTCATCGGTGGCCACAGAACTGCATCGATGTAGCTGTTGAGAATATCAGCATAGTCAAGGAAGTTGACAATTCCGTCGCCATTGAGGTCCGCATCGGGAGCATCAGGTAAGAACAGGACTTCATTTGGAATCGGAATCCTGGGTATACCAGGTCCTGTGACTTCCACCTGTAGTCCTTCACCGCCGCCATTCTCGAACATCGTGACCATGATATCGTGTAAGCCGGCTGTGAGATACTTGGTACCTTCTCTCCATTGCATTCCATGGAGACCGTCGTTATCAACGACCATAGCACCATCAATATACAGTTCGCTGCCGTCGTCGGAGCTGGTGTAGAACGTATAGTAACCATCTACCGGTGCGGCAACTTTCGCGGAGAACCTGAATGCGAATCCGTCGTCACGGTCTCTGACGCCGATGTCGAAGTTTGCCGCAACGCCTACTTTCTTAGGTGTCACCGCCCACGCATCGAACTCATCGAGACTGTTGTAGTATGCTTCGTAGTACTCGTATCGGACTCCAGATACACCCGGATTGCTCTGCCAGGCCCAGTCACCTATCAATACACGAAGGTCTGCTTCGTCAACGGCGCAATCGTCGTTGAGGTCAGCAGCCGGTCCGTACTTGGGTACGCATCTGACAGGATTCAGACGGATATCGTCGACGTACAGGACACCGCCGCCGGCACCGATAACGCCAATGCCAACGTCTTTGATCTTCGTAATTGGCAGGCCCATTTCCTCGATTGGATCGGCTGGTTTGCCTGTTGAAAGCGCCTTCAGGGTGATGTTCCATTCCTTCCAATCGGGCATCAGGATGTCTTCTGGGTCGCCGTCGTACAGCACTCTCTGGGTGTGTCCGCTCGGTACGACAGTTGTCAACTGAGCGAACAGCATTCCGGGAGCGTTGTCGGGGTCACCCTTGAAGTACAACGTCAACGCCTGTGCTTTACCTAAGCTGAAGTCACCGTTCCAGCCGTGCGGATGCTTGCCGTCGCCGAACGGCTCGAGGCGTGTAACCGCGCCGGAACCGGTGTACTCAACTCTCATACACTTTGCGCCCTCGTGGGCACCACCCAGGTATTGTAGTGCGGGTGAAGCCGCGGCTCTACCGGACCATGTGCCCGAAAGCGGATTGGTGGAAGTGTATTCCGCGAGGTTCCGAACCTGACCGAGAGTAAGGGCCGTGTTGTAGATACGCAGATCGTCGACTTTGCCGTCGAAGTATGCTTCGGGACCGCTGTTATCACCATTGGCCCTTGCTCCAATATACACGTTGTGTGGACATGAGGTGATTTGATTGGAGTTTACGGCAGCGGTACTATCCAAGACACCGTTGATGTACAGACGTTTCTCTGTGCCGTCACGTAATGCCGCAAGATGGTACCATTGGCCAAACGCGGGACGTAAATTGCTGGCCGGGTAGTCATCGTTGTCGATTCCACGGGTCGTCCAGGAGAACCTGTCCTCACCGCTGAATCTTCGAAGCTGCCAACCCACACCGCCTTCACCGCGTTTACCGACAATCACGTTACCCCAGCTGCCGGCCCATGAATTCAGATTGACCCAAACCGAAATGGTCATATCATCCAGGGGGTTGAACAGCTCGGAGTTACCAACATTAACGGCATCGCCGTCAGCGTCGAAAGCGCCTACATTTCCTCTTTCAGCGTCAGCAACTATAGCCGCGTCACCCATGGGGGTTCCGTTGTTATTGTTGCCTGATGTGTCGCTGAAATCGGTCTCAATCTTCCATTCGCCTATCATCGGGATAAACGAATCCGGCAGGGCAAGATTGCCCAGACCGGCAAGCCATCTTCTTTCGCCTTCGGTCACAGCATAGTCGAGAATGCGGACGTTGTCTATACGGCCATCCCAACCTGCGTCAGCGGCACCATCTTTGCCACCTTTGCCAACCAGCAGCTTTGTGTAGCCACTCGTAAGGCCGCCTATGTCGGTAGCAGGACAGTTCGGTTCGTTGTACACACCGTTGATGTACAACGTTGTTCCAGCTCCGGAAGACCAGGTCATTAAGACGTGCTGCCAATCGGTGGTCTGAGTGTTCTCAGAGCTTTCGGTCTCTTCAGAACCTTCGCCGGTTGCAACGCCGTATTTGATAACGTTTACACCACCACAACTTGCACCGGCCTTATCATAGCGTAAACCCCGCTGGTCATTGCCTTCGGGATCACGGCCAATGATAAAGCCTTTGTCGGTGTCAATCAAGTCAGACTGAATCCACATCGAAATCGTCAATCCGTCAAGGTAATTGAGGTACTCTCCTGCAGCGTCGCTGACGACGTGGTCTCCCAAACCGCTGAAGTCCAGGCAAGCAGCCGAGCCGTCAGCAGTAGTTGCGGTCCATGCAGCGCCGACAATGGCACCGTCAAGACCATTGCCTGAGTCGTCGAGTACCGTATCGCCGGCACCTTCATCCATGGCCCAATGCACTATCGTAGGACCATAGTAGCCACACTTAGTCACAGACTCGTAACCGATTGGTGTTCCGTCGAAGCCGTTGCCTGACGAATCGGTGAAGTCACCTTCAAACGCCCAGTGCGCCAGCGGTGCGGTAGGCGGCGCCGAGCCGCTACCGTCATGCAGGTACTTCGCGTTGTCTAAACTCAGAGCGTAATCGTAAACCATTACGTCGTCAACCAGACCGGTGTAGTACTTGTAGACGTAGCTGCTCTTCTGGTGCCATATGGCTCCGATCTTGACACTACTCTGTGAGGTTCCGGAAAGGTCGTATCCGGCAGGCACTCCCACGGTCTCTTCCAGATTACCATCGACATAAATCTTGATGTTGTCACCTTCACGCACACCGAGGACTTGGTGCCAGACGTTATCGGTAACAACAGTGGTGGAATCCGCCTGTTTCTTGGAGGAATTGTCATCAGTTGTCAGGGTAATCAAGTCAGAGCCGTGTTCTCCGACACCCAGTGTGTACCGGATTCCGCCGGAGTCGTCTCCGCCGTTGGAGAATGGACAGCCTTTGTCGGAATTCGTCGTTTTGATCCACACACCTACAGACCAGTCGCCGGTGCTGAAGTTAAGCTCATCGGGATTGCCGCAGTCAACATAGTCGTCGCCGTCAAGGCTTAACACCTTACCTCTTTCGGGATCGTCAACTATTTGCGGGCCCTCATCAAGAACAAAAGTCTGAGGTTCAACCCATGCCTGGTCCGGCGGGGGTACCGCCTCAACAATGATTTCACCGGGAACACGCTGCTGCTCCGGAAGTGCTTCCGGCTCAGGATCGTAGGCCTCGAAATCATCGATGGTACGATATTCTTCGGCCGTGAAGCTTAAAACTTCACCCGGTATAACAGGATTTACCACCTCGTCGACACACCAGTAATAAACCATGCCGAGGTCGAGCGGACCAACAGCAAGCTCGGTAGTCACGGTGCGGTTTACAACAGCTTCTTCATCTGCGCTAAAGTAGACGCGGTGTTCAGTGGCGCCGTCTCCGGCATTCCATCTGAGAACCGCATGGATGTCGACCATTGTCGCTCCGTTGACCGGGTCAAGGGCCCAGGCCTGACGCGGATCGGGAGTCGTGATGCTTACATCGCAGATTTCGGCGGTAGCAAGTAAACCACCGTCATGTGACGTAACAGCCATTCCAACACGAATGAAAGAACTCATGTTGACATAGTGAGTGCCGAGGTGTATCCAGTTAACACCGTCCTCTGAATGGTAACCATTGTACTCGTTGCCGTTCCTTGTCAACTTGACCCACTCCGGAGCACCGCCGCCTCCCGGGTAAATGCTGGAGGAACCCCCGCCGGTGTCTGCCCGCTGCTGGAACGTGGCACAGTTCTGACCGGCACTTGGGGTGGTCAGCATTGCGGTGTTTTTGGAATTCGGAGCGGTCGTCTCACGCATCATGACGCCGGCCTTTGTCCAGTGATTAGTATATGTTAAACTGGCAACATGTGCGATGATTGTACCCTGGTCTCTGGTGAACGTCGGTGTTTGATAGACGAAATGGAAACCGTCTGAGTTGCCCCAGATGTCACCGCCGTTTGCTACGATGGTCCAGCAGTCGCCGCTCTTTGTGGCGCTGCCGCCCCAGCTACTGATGTCCATGCTGACCCATTCAGCTACTGAGAAACTGCTCGTACAGCCTTCATAGATGTCAGTGCCATCGTCGGCATCAACTCTGACGTAGTACGTGCCTTCTGCAAGAATTCCCAGTGAAGCACTGGTATCCGGCATAGCCACAGTTGCTACTAATGTCATTGCCGCCGGGTCGGTGCCGAGGTACACATTGTGTGCTACGGCCGTATCACCCGGTCTAAAGCTGAGAGTCTCAGCCTCCTGCGCGGTATATGTTCCGCCATCTAAGCTTAATCCAGAGGCCCAGAATTCTACGTAGCCTGGTATCAGGTAATAGCCGTCAATCTCGGTACGAGATGAGGCATCAGGACCTTCCCATGCAACCGAGCAGTGGTCTCCGCCGCCGCCTTCTTTCCACAACGCGCGGATGAAGTACTTCTGACCGCCCACAAGCGGAATTGACGCGGATTTCTGCTCTGCGTACCAGTCATATGCGTACCTGCCGGTCCAGCCGGTCCAGTAGGCTATTTTTACAGCATCACAGCTTCTCTCGTTGGTGCTCAACCACAGTTCACAACCGTCGTCGGCAGCGATCCAGAACGTATAGTCACCACTTGTCTCCGGTGACAGCCAGCCTTGAATCCTGCCTCCGTAGTTATCGGCAAAGTCTCCGGAGTCGAGCTTGGTCAACGTATCGCACCATGATGGGCTGTCCGGATATGCCGGATTGCTCGTCAGGTCGATAACGGATGTTCCACCGATGCCTTCCCAGATGCAACGGTCTATGAGGCCCGTTCCGGTACGTTCGGTCTTAAAGCTCAAGACCGGACCTGCCGCGTCAGGAGGCTGCTCGACAACCTGCCAGTAGTACCAGGTGCCGTCCATAAGGTCCGCCGAGGGAGTATAGCTCTCGTCTCCCAGCGCCTTTGTGGCAACAAGTGTCAGAGCTGCCGGGTCGGTGCCCAGGTACACATCGTGTGATGTTGCATTGTCTCCGGGCGACCATGATAGAGTCGGCCTTAAGGGCATTTTTGTTGCCCCATCTGCCGGGCTCAAATTCCATGGCTTTTCGTAAGGTGCGGCTGTGAGAGTGATGTTCTCCAACACGGCCGTATTAAGCGCAGAATTATTGGTCGCACAGACGGCCACACCGATAGTAACGTCAGGATTCATCGGGATGGTTTTACGCCAAACCTCGTACCACATAAAGAATGGTGGAAACGGAACCTCATCGCCGAATTCACCGATCAACTCGTCACCGGCACGCGTTACCCTGAGGGTAGCAGGCCAGGTTTCACCAGTTCTGACCACCCCATCGCTGCCTCCATCGGTGTTCTCACGCCAAACGAATTGGATGCCGTTGGCTCCGGTCATCGCTGTCATAGCGTGCTTGGAACCGGCTGCGGTGGTCTCACGAATGGCGGGACCAACTTTAGACCAATTGCTTGTCACGTCCATACTGAGGAGATCGACCTGCAGGCTTCCGTCGCCCGCCAACGGACGGTACACATAGTGAATTCCGTCGGCGGCGCCCCAGATGTCATGGCCGCTTCCCTGGATAATCCAGGTGCCGGCATCATCAAAAGATCTGCCGGGGATAGACGGATTACCGATGTCCTTGGTGGCCCACCCTGCAATGGGTGTTACATCTGCTAAAAGCTCAACTTCGGCAATCTGCATGTAATTATTTTGACCGGGATCCCGGACAGCCGTGAATAAAACCTGATAGTGGTCGTATGCCACAGCATTGGCGAACGTAATAGGCGTTGCGTTCTTTGTAAAGCGCGGCCACGGGTCCGCCTGAGCGAAGTCTACGATATCGCCACTTGCAATCAAGGTCCACGGCCCGTCGATACTGTCATTTGAACCATAGAGTTCAAATGAAACCGGATCGCGATGCGGCGAGTCATTAGCTGTTGTGAAAGTGATTTCTGTCACAACCTTTCCGCCAAGTTTTGCAGTAACTGCGAAACCGGTGGGCTGAAGATGTCCTTTGAAATGCAGATACTTCGTATTGACGTTATCGTCAATCGTGAGGGGAGGCGCTTCACCACCGGGCCAGTCTCCGTCGTCCGGTACGCCTTTGACGGAATCACCCGGGGCAGTAACATCAACAGAATACGCCTGTGTCATACCGACCAGCATCAGGCTAAAAATAAGAAACGAGTACGAACAGTGTTACATAAAATACGTGCATGTCTCAAACAACCGGCAATAAAACAAGCATCAAAGATCTTCACCAAACCCTGTGCTTGCCTCTAAAAGAATAAACACCTAAATTTTAGGGCATGATTAGTACTCCTCCTTTATTTATTTAGACATGTTCTACCTATACTCCTCCTTTCAGAGGCCTAATCGGAGCTATTAATCAAAATCATAAAGCTTGTCAACACGAAGCACAATTCCTCCGAGACAGCTTTACACCCTGCTCAATAACTCCTCACTTTCAAGTTCACAAGATAGAAAAGCCAAAGTTGACTGATCACATTAAGCCTATTTATTAAAAATACCAAATTACCTATATTCACGTCAAGTAAAATATTGTAAGAAGATAAAGATTTTTTAATCAAGAAAAATATCATTATTTAGCCATTTTTTTTCAAAATAGCCGTTTTTTCTCAAAATAGCCATTTTTTTCTCAAAATAGCCATTTTTTTCTCAAAAATAGCCATTTTGTCTCAACAAAACTCCTAACCGCTTTGAACCAGAAATCGACGGTGACCTGGGTATAGCCGGGCATGTGCATTTTGATACCGTTTGTGTGATAAAACGTAGACGAATTGCCGCTGTTGTTTTTTATGTTGACTGCGGAGATACCCTTGTGTACATGCGTGCCGCCGGTATAGAGACGGCAGTCTCTTTCGCAGTCTGTGTAATTACCCCGCCACGACTCGAAGTCTTTATAATTGAGCACATCGGTATAAGCTGCTTTGGTCATACTTAATACCAGAACACATACCACTAATGATAAAATCACCGGGGCCTATACCGAAGTATAGGCCCCGGACTGATGCGAATCAGTTGTCAGTGCTTAGCCTGAGCTTAGCTCTGACAGTTGTCGATTGGGGACTATGAACTGTCACCAACCAGTTTCGTCGGCCACAGAACTGCATCAATGTAGCTGTTGAGAATATCAGCATAGTCAAGGAAGTTTACAATTCCGTCGCCGTTGAGGTCCGCATCGGGAGCATCAGGTAAGAACAGGACTTCGTTTGGAATCGGTATCCTGGGTACACCAGGACCATCGACTTCCACCTGGAGTCCTTGTCCGCCGCCCCACTCGAACATGGTAACCATGATATCGTGTAAGCCGGCTGTGAGATACTTGGTACCTGATCTCCATTGCATTCCATGGAAACCGTCGTTATCGACAACCTGAATACCGTCGATGTACAATTCGCTGCCGTCGTCGGAGCTGGTGTGGAAGTTATAGTAACCATCCACCGGTGCGGCAACCTTCGCGAGGAACCGGTATCCGAAACCGTCTTCTCGATGACCTGAGATGTCGAAGTTGGCCTTAACACCTACTCTTGTAGGCATATTGGCTCTTACATCGAAGTCATCAAGACCGTCGAAGTAATCTTCGTAGTACTCGTATCGGACTCCGTTGACACCCGGATTGCTCTGCCAGGCCCAGTCACCTAACAATATACGAAGGTCTGCTTCGTCGACATCACAATCACCATCGAGGTCCTTGGCCGGTCCGTACTTGGGTACGCATCTGAGAGGATTCAGACGGATATCGTCGACGTAGATGACACCGCCGCCGGCGCCGATAACGCCAATGCCAACGTCTTTGATCTTCGTAATTGGCAGGCCCAGTTCTGGATCGTCTGGTTTGCCTGTCGAGAGATCGTGCAGGCTGATGTTCCATTCCTTCCAATCGGGCATCAGGATGTCTTCGGGGTCACCGTCGTACAACACTCTCTGGGTGTGTCCGCTCGGTACGACGGTTGTCAACTGAGCGAACAGTATTCCGGGAGCGTTATCGGGGTCACCCTTGAAGTACAACGTCAACGCCTGGGCTTTACCTAAGGTGAAGTCGCCGTTCCAGCCGTGCGGATGTTTGCCGTCGTTCCAAGGCTCGAGGCGTGTAACCGCGCCGGAACCGGTGTACTCAACTCTCATACACTGTGCGCCCTCGTGGGCACCACCGGCGTATTGTAGTGCGGGTGCAGCCGCGGCTCTACCGGACCATGTGCCCGAAAGCGTATTGGTGGTAGTGTATTCTGAGAGGTTCCGAATCTGGCCGAGAGTAAGGGCCGTATTGTAGATACGCAGATCGTCGATTTTGCCGTCGAAGAATGCTTCGGGACCGGTGTTACCACCGTTGGCCCTTGCTCCAATATACACGTTGTGTACGCATGGCGTGATTTGATTGGAGTTGGTATTGCCCGTACTATCCAACACGCCGTCGATGTACAGACGCTTCTGCGTGCCGTCGCGTACGGCCGCAAGATGGTACCATTGATTCATATTCGGTACCAGATTGCTTCTCGGGTAGTCATCATCGCCGATTCCACGGGTCGTAAAGGACCATCTTGGATCGCCGCCGAATCTGCGCAGCTGCCAACCCACACCGTCTTCACCGCGTTTACCGACAATCACGTTACCCCAGCTGCCGGCCCATGAATTCAGATTGACCCAAGCCGAAATAGTCATATCACTTAGGGGGTTGAACAGCTCGGAGTTACCAACATTAACGGCATCGCCGTCAGCGTCGAATGCGCCTACATTGCCTCTTTCAGCGTCGGCAACTATAGCCGCGTCACCTATGGCGGTTCCGTTGTAATTGTTGCCTGATGTGTCGGTGAAATCGGCTTCCATTTTCCATTCGCCTATCATCGGGATATACGAATCCGGCAGTTTAAGATCACCAACGCCGGCAAGGTATCTCATTTCACCTTCAGACAGTGCATAGTTGTAGATTCGGACGTCGTCGAGCTGACCGTTGAAAAATCTGTCATTGCTCGTGGCACGCCTGCCAATGCTGACATCCGCGCCGGCCGTGAGATTGTAGGTGTTATCTGAACCGGAGTACGTTGTATCCTGCTGGCCGTCCACGTACAGCAGCGTATTCGGAACTTGCAGGTTGGCGCCCTCGTTTACGACCAGGGCACCATGGTGCCATTCGCCGTCATTGACAGTGGTATTGCCTCTGAGATTGCCTGAGCCATGCTCGGTGCGCAGCGTGCCGCCGTCGATGCGCCAGGACAAACGCTGCCCACCTGTGTTCGTGCCCCAGGTCACCATTTCGGCGTTACCGGTGGTCTTGAACCAGTTGGCAACTGTGAAGGGCTGCTGGACACCGTCAACAGCATTAACACCCTTGTAGCCGTCTATATTGACATAATCGCCACTTCCGTCAAGGCTTAATACATCACCTCTCTCGGCATCGGTGACAATGGTGGCGTCACCTATCAGTGTACCGTCATTGTGATTGTCGGTGCTGTCGTCGGTGTTGCCCTCGAATTCCCAGTGTGCTACCAAAGGACCATAGCTAGCCGGCAGGACAGTATAACCTCTCGGTGTTCCGTCAAAGCCGCTGGCTGACGAATCAGTGAAGTCTCCATCAAATTTCCAGTCTGCTATCGGATCGGTGGCCGGTGCAGTACCGCCCTTATCAGCCAGGAACAAGGCGTTGTCTGCGGTCAGAGCATAGTCGTAAATCCTGGCGTCGTCAATCATACCGCCGTAAGTCTTGTAGATCGCGGTGTCATCCGGGGCGTCCGTTATGGCTCCAATCAGGACATTATGCTGGACGGTGCCGGAAAGGTCGTAGCCGGCAGGTAAGCTGGCGCTTCCTTCCTCAGTTCCGTTTATGTAAATGCGAATCGTGTCTCCGTCACGCACACCAAGGACATGGTGCCAGACACCGTCGTTGACTAGGGTGGTGTCACCTCTGGCCAGAACCTTTGTAACATCATCATCGACAACTAAGGTAACTTTGCCTTCCTGTTCTTCGCTGAGAATCAAGCAATATCGGTGTCCGCCGCCGGTGTCTCCACCGTTGGCGATAATAGCACCCTTGTTCTGATCGCCTGTTCCGGTCATGGTATTCTTGACCCAGGCCGACATAGACCAATCGCCTGTGCCGAAGTTAAGGGCAGCGGGATTGCCGCAGTCAACATAGTCGAGTCCGCCGCTAAGACACAAAACCTGTCCTCTATCAGGGTCGGTACATATGGCCGCATCCTCATTAATAACTTCCCCGGGATACATTTCCTGTGGCGGAGGCGGTACTGCCTCAACAAGGATTGGACCGGGAACGAACTGCTGCTCCGGAAGTGCTTCCGGCTCAACATCGTATGCCTCGAAATCATCGATTGTACGATATTCTTCGGCCGTGAAGCTTACAACTTCACCCGGTATAACAGGATTTACCACCTCGTCGACACACCAGTAATAAACCATGCCGAGGTCGAGCGGACCAACAGCAAGCTCGGTAGTC
>SMTZ1_10014922_pt1 | contig 14833 bp, 15 predicted proteins | sample DeeMarSWOR136_30_FD_25667 | JGI IMG/M metagenome (IMG submission 25667)
ACCATGGTCAATATCCAGGTGGGTGCCTTGGGCACCTTCGAACAGGATATTCTCATTCCTTCTCACTGCCTCATCCAGTTCAATGGAGACATCAGCGATAAATGGGGATAGTTCACGCGATAGAGAGAGGTATGTGTCTACCATAGGCTCGTACTCAAGCGGCTCGAACCCGAAAAAATTGGTGAGATAGAAGTTCTTCTCCTTGAGATTTGCCTTGATTTTCTCCCTCAATATGTCCGGCTCTGTCAAATCAACGGCCCTTATTCCAACCCTGGCTACCTTATCCTCGTAGCACGGGCCTATACCCCTTCCAGGTCAATGCTTACTCCTCTATCAAGCAGTCCCTTTATCTCCTCCAACAAGACCTCAGGGTCAACCACTACTCCATTACCTATGAGACATCTCGTATCGGGATAGAGGATCCCGGAGGGTATGAGATGGAGGACAAATCGCTCGCCACTTACCACTATTGTATGTCCTGCATTGTTTCCCCCTTGAAACCTAACTACCCTGTGTGCATGAGCACTGAGAAGATCGACTACCTTACCCTTTCCTTCGTCGCCCCACTGGGTGCCGATAACAACGACATTGGCCATGTGTTTCTACCTCAAACAAAAAGCCCCGCCGCATCATTTTTAGAATGACGCAGACAGGGGACGCCTGATTATGTATCCCTATGCCTCATAAAATCCTTTATGTTTATAACCTTTGGCGCATCCTTCTTCCGGACCTCCCCTCTCCTGATCTTCTTGATCTTCTCTGTGTATTCCCTCAATTCTTTATTGTCTCCCAAGATCTCCTCAATCTGATGGTCAAATTCCCTTAAGGAACCCTCAAGCTCAAGCGTGTCGATGGGAAGACCAAACAAAGAGGCCATGAGATTAATAATCCTTATTACCACCTTATAATTGGTGCCCCTCAGGTAGAGGGGGGAGTGACCCCAAAGCCCAACATATGGACAGCCCTCCTTTTCCGCCTTTTGCATAATAAGGGAATGGATCCCTGCGGGGCCCTCATACTCGATGAGATGAATGTCTCTCTTAATAAACACTTCTCTCCATTCCCCAAGAGTATACACCCCGGAGACCACGGCCTCGGTGTGAAGGACATCATCATGCACTCCGCCAAAACTGATGATGAGAGAAACACCCCATTGTTTACATAAATGAAACAGGGTCTGAACAAAGGTGAGCCACCTATAGTCTGGCTCTTGCGCCCTTAACAGGATAAGGTCATTGTTCCCTTCCTTGTTGGGCCAAGAATAGAAACATATCCTCTTTAGATGTAGATCTTGAAGCCTTCCTTGCTTGATGCTAACAGTGGGCCTGTTTTGAGTAAACTGGTAAAAGCGGTCTTGATCTATCTCAGCTATCAAGGTGGCCGCCTTTTTTTCGATAATATACTCGATCGACTTCAGGGCGATATTGCCAGCATTTGACCAACCCTCAAATCCGGCAATCAATATTGGGTTACGTAATGGGGTCATCTGATTAAATGTAATGAAATCCTCAATCATGACACAATCCCCTCACATCGTTCTCTTACAAAACGAGCTTATTTTTTTTACAATGTACTTAATCTGCTCATATCGTAGCTCCGGGTAAATCGGCAAAGCAATGGTCTTTGCTGCAGCCTCAAGGGCGACAGGGAAATCCTCCGGGCGATAACCCAAATACCCAAAACACTCCTGCACATGGAGGGGGACCGGATAGTAAATCTCGCACCCTATCCCCTGATCGGTTAGATATCTCTTCAGCTCATCTCTCCCTTGATCGATCCTTATTACGAACTGGTTATATATGTGTCTTCCCTTGTTCTCAAAGGGGAGCTCGATCCCCTCGATGCCCTGCGTGGCAAACAGCTCTCTATACGTGCAGGCATTCCCCCTTCTCTTTTCAGTCCACTCTTCAAGATAATTAAACTTTATCAGGAGAATAGCTGCCTGAAGTGCATCAACCCTAAAATTTCCGCCGATAATCTTGTGGTAGTATTTTGGATGGGCCCCATGGACCCTCATTATCTTAAGTCTCTGAAATGCCTGCTCATCATTGGTGGTAACCATACCCCCATCGCCAAAGGAACCGAGATTTTTCGAGGGGAAAAAAGAAAAACACCCATAGTCGCCCATAGAGCCCGCCCTTTTCAAAGAACCATCAGAAGACATATATTCTGCCCCAATGGCCTGAGCTGCGTCCTCAATAATGAGCATACCTAGAGATCTTGCAATGGCCGTTATGTCGTCCATATCCGCACACTGGCCAAAGAGATGAACGGGTATTATCGCCTTCAATCGAGACCGCTCCCTTGCACTCAAGGTGGAAATCCTTTTCTCTAATCTCTCTGGATCAATATTATAAGTACGACTGTCTATATCGACAAAACCTGGCCTAGCGCCTAATCTGGCAATTGAACCAGCGGTGGAAAAAAAGGTATAGGGAGAAGTGAGTATCAAGTCTCCTGGTCCAATACCTGCACTCATCAAGGACATGAGCAAGGCATCGGTGCCTGAAGAGACGCCCACCGCATACTTGACCTGGGTGTAGGTGGCTATTCTCCTTTCAAATTCTTCTACCTTTGAGCCCAGGATAAACCGCTGCGATTCATACACCTCCAGAGTAGCCGCTATGATTTCCTCCTTAATGGGCTCATACTGTGCCCTTAAATCCAGTAACGGTATCTCCAACCCCGATCCCTCTCTTTATAGTCCCTTACCCATGTGGGTCAAGATGTTATCAATTCACTAAATGAGAAATAGGCACCACCTCGGCCTCATTGTTGAGGGTGAACTGGTATTTCTCCAGCAGGAGAAGGGTTTCCCTGTGGGGATGTCCAATGCCTATAGCACTGCCCTTATGTCGTGCCAGACTGAGGAGCCTCTCCATTTGTATCTTGAGGGCATTATCGGAGAGGTCATTATCCAGAAATATATCCCTGTTAGCTGTCCTGAGGGCCATCTTCTTTGCTATCTCAAATGCCACACTGCTTGCAGTTGTCCTGCTATCAATAAAATAGAGGCCTCTTGCCTTCAGTTCACCCAGCACTATCACCATCTTCCCCTCATTCTCTGTAAATCTCGATCCCATGTGATTGTTAACACCGGCAACAAAAGGGATCTGGCTCAAATCCCTGCTGAGTATCTCCAAGATCTCTTCGCTATCCATCGATACGAGCAAGACCCCATCACCTGGATTAATGGCAGGGTAATTAATGGGTTCCATGGGAAGATGGAGCATTGTCTCTCGCCCCCCTTCCCCGGCCTTCTGCGCAATGCATCTCGTATTCGGGGCAAAGGGTAAAATGGAAAACGTAAGGGGTAAATCAAACTCCATGAAGGCCCTCGCAAGATGCCTGTCATAGCCTAAGTCATCTATTATAATGCCGATTTTGGGATATAGTAACCGATCCGGGGCCTGACAGGTATCTACCACAATCCTGAGTCTATGTGTATAGAAATCCTTATAGTAGATAGTGTAGGTTATTTCATTGGCTGATTTCTTATCCGTCTTGATTTGCACCGGTATCCTTAGATTCGAGATCCTGTCGGTAATTCCCTTTCCTATCTCAGAGATGAAGTGACGTGGTGGAATCCTGGCCTCTATGGTATTAAAATCCCAGCTATAGCCAGCTTTATGCCTTGGAAGTACGGATAGAAAAACTATCTTCTCTTGGGGTATCCCCATCTCGTAGAATCCGTCGGAAATGGCCTTATCTATGAGGCATATATATCTACTGAGTTGCCTTGAAGGGGCATAAATCTCCTCAAATGGTAAGGGAGAGCCTCTGCCGCCCAATCCTGAAAGATAGAATATCAGTGCGGTAGAGATTATAGCTGCTAATCCAAGGCCAACAGCGGCGAATATAGCCTCCCTTTTCCTCCTGCTTTTTGATCTGCCCATGTAAAGCTATCTCGTGCTCACCCCTGGGCCTATCGGCCCTCCATCGCAGAGAAGATGTTCCAAGACTGAAGTATTTGTATGGCCCTCCTTAACTGATTGTCATCATCAATACGTTTGAGGACATCGGGCAAGACCCCTTCCTCTTCATCCCCCTTGGGCTCTGGGGGCTCTTTCTCAATATGCCCTTCCAAATCCCTTTCGCGTAAGATCTGGGGCTTTTTTTCGGTGACCTCCTCCTGCGGTGGGACAAAGACAACCTCTATATCCGGTTTAATACCTTCTGCCTGTATCGATCTTCCCTTTGGAGTAAAGTACAGCGCAGTTGTCAGGCGCAAACCGGAGCCATCTGAAAGGGGGTAGAGGGTCTGTACAGATCCCTTTCCAAAGGTGGCAGTGCCTAAGATAAGGGCCTTCTTGTTGTCCTGCAAAGCCCCGGCCACTATTTCCGCCGCGCTTGCGCTCCCCCCATTAACCAAGACAATCATAGGATACTTTCGCGGCTTCTTATCCTTGTGGGCAATAGTCTTCTCTTCCTTGTCATCGCGGCCCTTGATGGAAACAATCAATCCTGAATCGAGGAATTCGTCGGCCACCTCGACTGCCTGAGACAGTAGCCCACCGGGGTTGTTCCTTAGATCCAGGACCAGGCCCCTCAGCTTCCTCTTATTCTCCAGGTCTTCTAAGGTCTTGGAAAGCTCTTGGCCAGTATCGCTCTGGAAGTTAGAAATCCTGATGTACCCTATGTCGAAAGGCAGGAAAGACGAGCGAACGCTTCTTATAGGTATCACATCCCTGGTGATCACGAATTCAATTGGCTTTTCCAGGCCACTCCTCCTGATAGTGAGCTTAACCTTGCTGCCCTTGGGACCCCGGATAAGCTTAACTGCCTCCATGATGGATGTATCCTCCGTTGATTTCTCCTCTATCATTATTATCTTGTCTCCTGCCTGTATCCCGGCCTCAAATGCAGGTGTCCCTTCAATGGGAGAAACTACTGTCAGGACCTTGTCCCTAATGGTTAGCTCAATCCCCACGCCGGTAAAGCTTCCTTTTGTCTCGATCATCAATTCCTTATATTCATCTGGGCTCATAAAAAAAGAGTGGGGATCCAAGGTTTCAACGAGGCCCTTTATGGCCCCATATATAAGCTCTCTTGGAACTGTTTCTTCGACATAGTTTTTCTCGATCTTACGCAAGACCTCACTGAATATCTCAATATTCTTGTATACCTCCTTTGTGCTCGCCAGGACATCAACGTGACTATCACTGAGCAAAGGCGAAAGTATCACACACATGAAGATAATTGCCCATTTGAACACCTGCTTACGTTTTGCTCTTACCATCACCTTTCTCCTTTTCTTGTAAAAACGCTTACTTTTTCTGGATCTCCTTACATCCTATCTCACCCTTAGCCAGCCTATGGGATCCAAGTAATCCCCTCCTCTTCTGATCTCAAAGTATATCCCTGGCCCCACCTGCCAACCAGGATCTCCCACCAGACCAACCGCTTCTCCGCCTGAGACAGTCTCTCCTCTTTGCTTTATCCTGTCCTCGAGGTGTGCATAGACTGTATAATAACGCGATCCATGGTTAATAATGAGCAGCTGCCCGTACCCTTTCAACCATCCGGAATAATCTACCCTGCCGGGAAAAACCGATCTAATCTCCTCCCCTAGAGAACCCCTAATATACACCCCCTTTCTATGCAGAAATGGGCTAGATCCAAATTGTTCGACATCTTTGATTACCTCTCCCTCAAGCGGCAGGGGTAATTTCCCTCTCATTTCGGCAAACCCTTCCGGTAAAGGCCTCTCCCTTTCCCCTATCTCCAGATGCGTCATGGTCTCATTAAGGGCCTGGGAGGCCTCTCTGAGTTCCTTCACCGCTTTTGCATAGAATTCCTTCTCCCTATGGACCCTCATTAACAGGAAGACCTTTCCTTCAATACACCTCTCAAGCTCGGCCATCCTCCTATCCTTGGCCTTTCTTAACTCCTCAACCTTAGCCATATTCTCCCTGAGGGTGGTCAACTCATCCTGAAGATGACTCCTCTGCCTGCCCAGCACATCAAGAACCTGTCTATCCTGATCCATAATGGCCTTCATATATTTCATGACCTTTTGAAACTCCTGTACACTAGCAGAGGTAACAAGAAGCCTCACATATCCAGGCCTCCCAAACTTATAGAAGGCTGCTAAACGCCCTTTTAAACACTCCTTGACAGCGTGGGACGATCGGTTTAGCTGCTGAATCCTCTTCTGGCCCTGCTGGATCTCTCCTGAAAGCTTCTCTATCTGGCCCGATAACTCCCTCAATGAGGCCCTATTTATGGCCACATCTCTGTCTAGCCTTTCTATCTCGGCCAGGATGTCCTTCTGCCTGATATCAATGCCGTGCAGTTCGCTTTGCTGCTCTAAGAGATACTTCTCTGTCTGCTGAATCTGAGAGCGACCACTCCCGGTAGGAGTTCTCTCGGCTGCACCGGAGAAATCTATGAAGACAAGATTAACAATAACGAACGATACCACGGAGGAAGAAGTTAGAAGAACTCTGATTCTCGGTTTCATATTCTAAAAAAGCGACCTAAGGATATAGTGCTTCCGATAAGGCCAGCGATACTGCTCATAACCAACAAAAGGGCTATATACTGTGTTGGGAGAAACACGAAATCAAGGGAGGCAAATCCAATCCTGAGGTCTACTCTGGCCACCACTATCATATATGCTACAAAGAGAAGGATCAGGGCAAGTGAGCCACCCAGAAACCCTTGAATTGATCCTTCAATCAGAAAGGGGATCTTTACAAAGCGATTGGTCGCACCCACCAGCTTCAGTATCTCGATCTCGTCTTTCCTGGAATAGATAGTCAATTTTATGGTATTAGTGATGATAAAGAGGGCTGCCAAAAAAAGCAATCCCCCAACAACTATGCCTACTATCTTGAGTGCCTCCATTATGGCCTGAAATCTCTCTATCCACTCCTGGCTGTATTGTACCTCATCGACGATATCAATTCTCTCCAGCCTCCTCTTCAGTTGATGGGGGATAGAATCTCCTCCCTTATCCCTCGAAAAGGTGATCTCAAGGGAAGCAGGGAGAGGGTTCTCCTTTAAACCATCAAGTAATCCAGCCTCGTCTCCCAGCTGCCTCCTCAGGTCTTCCATGGCATCATCCTTGGAGATAAACCTCTTGATAGTCACCCCGGGAAAGCCGAGCAATTCCCTTTGCACGTCTTCAAGCACAATCCTATCAGGCTCCTCTTTGAAGTAAACAGACATGCTCAGCAATCTTCCCCGCTCTTCTGTCCAGTAGCTTAGGTTTACGAAACTGAGGATAAAGGCATCGAAAATGAGGAATGCTATGGCCATCGTGCCCACGCCTATCAGATGAACTAATCGATTGTTGAAGATATTCGCCATAGCCTGCCTGATAGAGTAACGGAGAAATGTAATCTTCACCTATACAATCCTGCCCTTACTGAGGGAGACTATTCTCCTCCTCGTGTCCCTTAGCAACTCCTGGCTATGTGTTGCCACCACCACTGTTGTACCCTTCACATGGATCTCTCGTAACAGGGCCATTATCTCCATGGTCAAATCAGGATCGAGGTTCCCGGTGGGCTCATCCGCCAGGAGGATCAAGGGATTGTTGATTATTGCCCGGGCAAGGGCAACCCTCTGCTGTTCGCCACCTGAAAGCTGAGGAGGATAGTAACCTTCCTTGTTTGCCAGACCCAGATATCTGAGCGTCTGGTGTACCTTTTTGCGTATTAGTGAGAGGGGAAGGCCTGCTATTTCCAGGGCCAGGGCTACATTTTCAAACACAGTGCGCCTAGGAAGCAACTTGAAATCCTGAAATACTACCCCTTCTTCAGCAGTGTCGTTTTTCCCGCACCACTGGGGCCTGTAATGAATACGAACTCTCCCTTGCTTACTCTCAGGCTTACATCTATGAGAGCCGAATTTTTCGACCCGAAGGTCTTGTAAACGTGGAAGAGCTGAATCATTCCGCTCGACCCCTTTCAGCCGCTTCCGAGTCCAAGAATTCAGATATGACTAGCGGATATCTACGGATATTATAGTGGTATAAGGTCAGTAATTTGCCCTTTAGAGCAAGCAAAGGATGTCAAGATCCTATAGACCTTCAGCATTAGGATTCAAGCATAAACGGGCTGGGCATTCTGGTATTTCACTTGGCATATTCAATGGCCCTGGTCTCTCTTATTACCGTTACCTTTATCTGCCCGGGATAGGTAAGCTCTTTTTCTATCTTTTTTGCTATCTCCGTGCATATCATTGAGGCCTCAGAATCATCTACCCTATCACTTTCCACTATTATCCTCAGCTCTCTCCCTGCCTGGATTGCGTACGACTTGCTGACGCCTTTACACGACTGAGCTATCCTCTCCATGTCCTCCAGCCTCTTCACATACGACTCAAACATCTCCCTCCGAGCACCTGGCCTTGCACCGGATAGGGTGTCAGCTGCTTGGAGCAGCACATCCATGACAGAGGCAGCCTGCACATCCTCATGGTGGGCGGCAATTGCGTCAACTACATCATCGGGTTCGCCGTATTTCCTGGCGAGGTCCGCACCTATGAGTGCATGTGTCCCTTCCACCTCATGATCTATTGCCTTACCGATATCGTGGAGAAGGCCGATCCTCTTGGCCTTCTTTGCATCTAACCTTAACTCCGATGCCATTATGCCACACAGGAAGGCGACCTCAAGGGAGTGCTGGAGGACATTCTGGGCATAACTCGCCCTGTATTTTAGCCTCCCAATCAACTGAATCAACTCTGGATGGATACCATGAACGCCGATATCAAAAGTAGCCTGCTCACCGGCCTCTTTGATATCCACCTCGACTTCTCTGCTTACCCTCTCCACAACCTCCTCAATCCGGGCCGGATGGATCCTGCCATCTTCAATCAACCTCTCCAAGGCCACCTTCGCCACCTCTCTCCTGATCGGGTTAAAACCCGATAGCACAACGGCCTCCGGAGTATCATCAATGATAAGATCTACTCCAGTAGCTGCCTCAAGGGCCCTGATATTCCTGCCCTCTCTTCCAATAATCCTCCCCTTCATCTCATCGTTTGGCAGATTAACGACTGATACGCTCGCTTCAGCCACATACTCGCCAGCATATCTCTTAATTGCCAAGGCCAAAATTTCCTGTGCCTTTCTATTGGAGATCTCCCTTGTCTCCGCCTCTATTCTCTTTATCAGTTTGGAGGCCTCATGGCGTGCCTCTGATTCCATAGAGGAAACAAGCATCTCCTTTGCCTCTCCTGCTGAAATCCCGCTAATTCTCTCTAATTTCCGCCTCTCTTCCTCAATGAGACCGTTGAGTTCTCCCCCTTTTTTATTCAGATCCTTCTCCTGATTCGCCACGCTCACTTCTCTTTTCTGAAGCAGTGACTCCCTCTGCTCAAGTTGCTGCATCTTCTTGTCTAAGGTCTCCTCTTTCTGGAACAACCTTCTTTCCTGGCCCTGAAGTTCCTTTCGCCTTGACCTCGTCTCCTCTTCAAAGTCAAGCTTCATCTGATAAAGCCTGTCCTTTGCCTGTAGCTGGGCCTCTTTTCTGATTGTCTCCGCCTGCTTTTTGGCTTCAAGGACAACCTGCCTCGAATAGTCTTCTGCGGAATCACGTTTCTTCTCTGAGATCTTCTTCCGCACGATGATGCCAATCACTGCTCCTGCTATGACGCCTGCCAATGCAACAATAACTAACTGAGTAAGCAACATTGCTTCATCACCGCCTTCTATATCTTTAGTTTGCTGGAGGGCAAAGAGGGGTTGATAGGGGCTTAGGAGAGTGAAAGATGAGCAGGTGCTAGATGGAGCTTAACAACATAACGTGCGCTGGATAAGAAATCCCAGAAGTGCAAACCAGTTAACCTGCATACGAGTTATCTCTATTATAATACGTTCGTAGACGCCTGCGCTATTTCTACCAAAGATATGGATATTTGAAGTGTCTTATTATAATAAAGTCTGATAACAATTCTTTCCTCAGCCCTAGGCTATCAATCCACTCTTTATTATCTGCTGTCCCCCCGCTCTGATGCCGTGTTAGCGGCTCTTTTTGAACCTGATCCTCACAAGGTGGGCGTTCCATTACCCCATTAGGTCTTCTTCAGCAGGTAAAGAGACACACAAGGGCCAGGGGGAACTCCCTTTCTCCTTGGCGTTAGCTCAAAAATCTTCCGCTAATCACGAACATAGCAGGGGAACAACTTAGCTTAGTGCCCTATTCAGGCCTTGTATTAACCTCTGCGACCTGCTGTTGACTTCGGCTAATAAATCCTCCTTCTCTTTGATGAGCTGAAGATAATCACCCGCTATATCAAGAGCAGCTAAGATAGCTGTCTTATCCACAGATAATCCTTTCTTGGAATCGCTTATCTCTTTCAACTTCCTGTCCACGTATGCTGCCACCCTCAATATCTGTTCCCTCTCATCAGACCCTCTTACCACATATTCCCTATCCTGGATCTTGATCCTGACCTTCTCACCCATGGGCTCATCCCCTACTGTTGTAAATCAAATTCCTCTATCTTTTCCAAGAGGGCCCCTATTCTTCTTCGAATTAGGTCTTTATCGGCCTTCAACGTCTCTAACTCGTTAGTAAGCGAGTCGATCTTTTCCTCATGGCTTTGGAGCTTCCTCTCTAAGCCACTCCTCTCTTCTTTGAGAAACCTCACCAGCGAGATAAACGATTCAATCTTCTGCTCTAACAGACCAAACTGGCTTAATTCGTCCAATCCCATATCGGTCTTCAAATCTTCCTGTACGGTGTAGTATATCTTCTCTGAAAAGAAAGTCAAGTGATAAGGGAAAAGGGCGGGTATTTTCAACTAAGAAAGGTGGCAACTTAGCGGGTTTCCTTAACAAGTAACTTTAGGCCATAATAGACAGGCTGTTCCCCGACGTCTTCGTCAGTTTGAAAGTATAAGAAAAGAGGGTGCACGACTAATTAAGCCATTCATTGGCGTCTTAGCGGATAATGACAAGGATGAGCCAGCGGGGAAGATCGGAAAGACGGGGCAATAGCTTTTTGTTTCAATCGCAATTCGTTAGTTTTGGGGCAGAGTGGTGGGCATTGAGTACAGTTAGTATCAAATCCCTGAAAGGGGTCTAGGACTTAGAGCACTCGGCTTTGAGGGAGTAGTATCGGGTTCTGAAGATATCTGGCGCCTTACTTCCTCCCAGTCTCCCATTACCATGAGTCTCCGTATGGTATTAAATAGTTCCCTGACATTTCCCGGCCAGTCGTATTGTAAGAAGAGAGCCATGACCTCAGGATATATGGTAAAACCCTCAGGGATATCTAGCTCGGAGCCATACTTCTTGACAAGATACTTAATTAGAAGAGGGACATCCTCCTTTCGTTCCCTCAATGGGGGTATATGAATTCTTGCCATGCTGAGGCGATAGTAGAGGTCCTCACGAAACCTCCCCTCCCTCATATCGTCTGCCAGATCGTGGTTTGTCGCGCTGATAACCCAGGTGTTGACCTTGACATCTCTCCCCCCCAGCCTTGAAAATCCACCGTTTTGCAAGACTTGCAGGACCTTTGCCTGCAAGCGCAGGGGGATATCACCTACCTCGTCTAAAAAGATAACCCCCCCTGAGGCGATCTCGAATTTCCCGGGCTTGAATCGAGTTGCCCCGGTGAATGCCCCCCTCTCATAGCCAAAGAGCTCGCTCTCCAGCAGTTCGGAGGGCAGGGCAGCGCAGTTGACCTTTACAAACCGCTTGTCTCGCCTGTTGGAGAGCCGGTGGAGTTCCCTGGCAATGACCTCCTTGCCGACGCCAGTCTCCCCATAGATGATGACACTGAGGGCGGTATCAGCCACTGTCTTTATTAACTCCCTGATATTCCTCATTGGCGGGCTATTTCCGATCAGTTCTACATCCATAAGAAAACCGCTTTATACCCAGTAAGGGGAGAAAATCCTGGGATAGAATTGTAGTTAGCGATTAGGGCTGATTAGGACCCTTATCATGTGTCTGTGTCTTCTGTTCTTCGCTAAACTAGTAATGATTACTATTTCTGTCAATAGGCAATTATCGACAATCCGAAGAAACGCCTAAAAAATGAGTACGAGGGTGACATTCCTTATGGCTCGATATGATCTGAAAGGTCATGAGAGAATAGGGACTCTGCCTTGATGGATTGCTGAAGGATTGACCTAGCTTATCTCTAAAGCAAACACAGGAGGTTGAGACCAGGTCGAAAAACCCTACAACTATGACTTTTGCACTTGTAAGTGCTTAATTTTACTGGGTGGAAATTGCCCAAAAATGTGGAAACTGGACCTTTTCGACGGTCTCTCTGCTAATCAAAAATCCGAGGGCTCTTTTCTCCTTGACTTCTATTTCTATCCGCTCCAGAAAGGCTGGGAATGTGAGGTGCAGAGTGAGGGTCAATCGAGAGGCATTACTACATGTCAGAGAAACCCAGAGGGGGGACAAACACCTTGTTTGCCCTAGATTTCCAATAACCAGCGGCTTCAAGTCGCCGCGGGGCAAGCTGAAATTCACTACCCCCGCCGCACGTTCCTGAAGATCCTGGAAGTCTTCCCATGTGTTCAGCAAGGCTTCATCAGTTAGCCTCCATTGGAAATTAATCCAGTGATGCCAAGATCAAGGCTCAATTTAATGAGTTCCATCATAAGCTCCTTTTCCTGTCTTACAGGGTCTTCTTGCAGTACTCACAGATGAACAATGCTGCGCCCCGCTTTATCTCGTCCACAGTAATAATGCTCTCCGGTTTGAGATCCTTCCAATCTTTCTCTTTCATTTAATCTTTGCATTTAATGCCCCTGTCCTCCTCATAAACCCCCACTACGGTGCTGCTAGGTATAGCTTTTTCCTCGCTTATTCCTCTTAGGAGTTCTGCTCCGACTTGCGGATCATGAATGCAGTTGCTGTCACGGTAAGGGCAGTTGCCTTGGAGACAACGACACTGGATTTGGAGATTATAGAAACCTAGCATGTTTTCTTTTTCATTTGGCAGTTACCGGATACCAGTGTGGCTCTTAGGAGTCACAAGGTTATCAGCACGATATTAATACCGCCTTCGCACATAGTGCCCGAATTCAACTTCTACCTTCGAGATGGCCTGGGGTACAAGTGAAGGCCTTATTCCATATAAAATGGGTTTGTTGAGAGGGCTATAGGACATAACGTTTACAGTGTAAAGCTTTCCGGCTCGATTTTGTTTGCATTCTCTCCAGTAAATGTGAGTTGTATGGATTTGCCCTTCAGGACGCTAAGATCCTTGTGGAATAAGTTTACAGCGAAAGGATGTACCTCTCTCAGGGCACATGAATACCCTTATATCCCAAACCATCCCCTGGCAAAACGGCCCAAGCTATAGCTTTACGAGCAGAGATTATGACCACATCAAGATGAGTTATCGAATGCAAACAAGGAGTACGTCAAACTTAGGTCTTCAGTTTGTTCAAAGCTGGGTAAATTAGTTGGAAATCTCGGTGAGTGTCAAGCTGAAAACTCTATGAGGCTCAAAAACTGCCACATCAAAGGGAGTGAGAGAGAGATGACTGGATTAGAACTTACAACATCCAGCCACAATGGAAATGCCAACGCAAGATCTATAAGAAAAGAACCACATAATTAAAGCAGATGAATCAAACAATGCGGGCGGTACTACAATTGTCAGATATTTCAATCGCTAATAAGTGAGAATTGGGGATGAGGTGGAGTGGGAATGTGTTAAAGAGGGATTAGGTTCTTTCTCAAACGACTCTAAGAATCCGTAAGATAAAAAAGAGGACGCCGACGACCATGCAAAATATGGCACAGATCTGGGCTATCAAAAAGAGGTAAAACAATTTCTCCCTGGTATCTACGTTTCCCTTGCGTGGGTTAATGGTCATCTTCTCGCCTCAAGGGCGGCCTTGATCTTCTTCAGCCGCAGGAAGTTCTCCCTTTCTATCTCCTCCATCCTCATGTCAATATGCTTGATAGTTGCCCTGAGCCTGGGGATCACGATGTACTCCAGCGCATTAACCCTTCTCTTTGTCTTTTCTACCTCTAAGGCAATCCTCCTGAGGGACTCCTCCACCTCGGCCAGTTTCACAATTGATAAAAGGGACTCCTCAAAACTCCGGGCGGCGTCATCGAGTTTCGCGGTTGTGCTCAAAAGCCCGTAGCCTCTTTCATTTATCTTCCTCACCACATCCGCCATTTTCATAATAGGGATTGAGACGCCCATTATGTTCTTGGTCGCGAACTCCAGGGCGATATCCCTTGTGGTTATTCCGCTTATCTGTTCTAGATCCGAAGACCCCATCAAGACTTCGGCCATCAAGAGGTTGTAAAAGGCGATCTTGAGGTTTTCCTCCACCTTGTTTCGCGCATCCTTATATTCCCTGATCACCGCCATGAGCTCAGATATCAAGGCATCCCTCTTCTCCCTTAAGAGCCTGTGCCCCTTGTCGGCGAGCTTCACCCTCTTTTTGAGCTTCAACAGCTCCATCCTCGTCGGCTTAATGTTCTGGAGGATCTCCGCCACTTATCCCTCCCTCGCCTCAAGCTCAGACCCCTTCGTGTAATATTGCTTAATGTATTTCTCATCTATCCTCTTTAGCTCCCCCTCAGGAAGCACTGAGAGGAGCTCCCACCCCAGATTCAAGGTGTGTTCAATAGTCCTGTTTTCATCCACCCCTTGAGTGACAAACCTCTCCTCAAAGATATCCGCAAACTTCAGATTGAGGCGGTCCCTTTCGCTCAACGCCTCTTCTCCCACAACGGCGACGAGGCTCCTCACATCCCTGCCTTCGGCATAAGCAGCATAACACTGGTCAGAGACACCCAAATGGTCCGCCCTTGTCCTCCCTTCCCCTATCCCTTCATTCATAAGCCTGGAGAGGCTGGGTAGCACATCTACAGGTGGATAAATTC
>SMTZ1_10004001_pt1 | contig 14832 bp, 14 predicted proteins | sample DeeMarSWOR136_30_FD_25667 | JGI IMG/M metagenome (IMG submission 25667)
ATCTGCCCCTCGTTTATAAACCCGAAAATCAATTCCCTCACCATACCCAGTTCGAACGATGTACCCTCTTTTACGTAAATCCATATAAATTATGTATTTCTGCCATAATCTCTCATCAAAATTAGTAAAATGTGTTAGTAAACTCTCAAAATCAAGTAGTTTTTTACTTTTATCATTATCTTCCCAAATTAGGATGCGATTTCTTTCAGATAAGAGTAAAACTTCTATAGGTTCTAAAATTAGAACCTCTTTTCCCTTATTATCTTTTTCGAGGGTTCCAATATAAGAACTACCGTAAAAATCTTCAATTCCCTCCTTTATTGAGATTTTAACTATTCCATTTTCAATAAATCCTTCGATTTGTATCTTCTCAGTTTTTTCATTAGCTTTTTCTGTCATTGTCTAATATATTATAATATTCCATATTTAATGAATTTAATCTACTCAGCCTAATTAAGACTTAGATTTTTTAATTTATCCTCAAAATTAAAATCCCCTTTTCTGAAATTAAAAGAAAGACTAAAAAAATCAATTTGTTCTTTTAATGATAAAATCGACTAATTTTCCAAGCGATTTAACGTTTTCATAAATATTTGGAGCCCTTTCTTCTAAATAATCTTTAAAAACCTCCCAATTCACTTTTTTTTCCGAAGGAGCCTCAACTAGTAACTTTTTTGCTTCATTGATCTCATTGGTAAAGATTAAAGTATTATCAACATTATTAGCGTCATCACTTAATAGGAAAATATAATATTCATTTAAATCCCAAGAATTTAATACATGAGTTGGTTTGTTTCCATCTCCAGCACTCTTTCCTCTCAATAGGCGCGTATCCACTTGTGTTGGTAAAACCATATTAAAATTGATACTCTCTCTTTTATATTCTGCTGCCATAGCTTTTTGCATTCCTACAACAGCATATTTACTAGCAACATATGCAGTAAGTCTTGATGGAGCATTTGGATATGCTTCGCTTCCAGTAATGATAAATCTCGCTTTATCTTTCTTATCATCTTTTTTCATATATGGAAAAGCCGCTTTAAAGGTATAAAACACACCTAATACATTAACATCTAAGATTTGAGAAAACTTTTCATTGTCAAATTCATGAGTAGCCCACATCCGAGAATACCCCGCATTAGCAATAACACCATTGAATTCACCCAATTCTTCGTAAAATATTTTAAAAACTGTTACCACTTCTTCATATTTAGTTATATCAGCTACTTTTAATACAATTTTCACGTTATTCCCTAGATCTTCTATTTCTTTTTTTGTTTGATTTAGTTCCTCTATAGTACGAGAAGTTAATCCAACATTTGCTCCTTCTTTGGCACATGCAATAGCAACAGATCTTCCTATACCTCTTCCAGAACCAGTAATTACAATATTTTTACTTTTCAATAACATAATAAATAAGATAAATTAGTAAAATAAAAGATTTACTTTAAAATTGCATTAATAGCTAAATTTATAATATTAAGCATGAAGAAGATATTTTTCTTCAATGACTTTAGTAATAAAACTAAGAGAAAAAGTTAATTTGTTATTGACATCTTAAGATTATTAATGGAAGATCTCTTTGAAAAGTTGTTAATCAGGCTAAAAGGTGCAAAAAAAGTAGCTTTTATGGGTATAGGTGAAGAAAAATTAACAGATGATGGTATAGGGCCTTATATAATTTGTGAGCTTTTAAATAGTTTTGATTTGATGAATCCCATTGATGAAAGATTTTTACTCATTAACGCAGGAATAGATCCTATGGTAAGAATTGAAGATGTTATACACTTTAGTCCTACACATCTGGTTATTATAGATACATGTACTTTAAATAAACCTCCGGGTACAATTGCAATTTTAGAGCGTGAAAATATTTGCGATTATGTACCTATTTCCACACATACCATCCCAATTCATATTGTAATTGATTTAATTGCTAAACAATTACCTAATTTACAGGTATTTATGATCGGTTTTGTTCCTGAAAGTCTTGAAGGATTCGTAGAATTGAAGCAATATAAAAAGAATAAAATAACGTTAGAAGAATTAAGTGAGAATATTGATTACCCTTTTTTTGAAATCAATTTAACTGATACTCTTAAAAATGTTGCCGATCAGGTAATTGAATTAATAATAAAGTTGATTAAAATAATTTAAATTTTAATATTTTTCATTTCTAATTTTAGTGTAGTGCTTTATAATAGCTTCTATAGCTTTTAAAATACAATCTTTCTCTTTAGGACTTACTTCCTCCTTAAATTTCTCAAGGAACTTAATAACCCTTTCTGCCTCCATCAATCTTCTTATATAATCAGATCCTTTTTTATTAAGAGAGCCTCCCCACGCCATTCGATTCAACTTATCAATATTTTTTTTTTAAAATTTGAAATAATATAAAAATCAAGATTTTTGCATTAATTATTTATTAGGATCTTCTAGTACTCTCTTAAAAGGTCTTAGAAATTCTTGTTTTAAATTCATCTTATTTCTAACTTTATCGATTTTAATCAAAGGAATAAGTTTCTCATTTAATTTTTTTGCTCTCTCATCATTTTGCGGAAATGTATCATATACCCCATGCGTTTCATAATATTCATGATCAGCTAAAAAGACAAACCTATTTCTCCCATATACATCATCTCTAAAAACCTTCATTGCTGCTTCTCCCAGAAACGTATTTGGTTTTATGTAATCTTTAGCTGAGAAATAAATTGCTTGTTTAGCAAAGTTATGTAGCAATGCATTAATTTCCGAGGAATCTCCAAACTCATCTGAAATAAAATCAATAAGATTAGAATCTTGATATTCAATATGAGCTTGTAACATTTCTTTTAGGTTTGGAAGCTGGCTCAGAGGACCAGAGATAATATATCCCAGTTGTTTTTTCACTAAAGTAGGGGTGTGATTATTGAAAAAAGCTCTATCATATATTAATTTCCATCTTGATGATAAATATCGATCTTTAATTATTCCCGCAAATATAAGAACATCTGCTTTCATTACTTTTTCAGTCCAGAATTCAGTGAAACCATCTTTCTCTTTATAGATACACTCATGATTATACCCACATTTTGCACAACCAATACAGGGACCTTTAATATCGATATCATAAATATTAATTATTTCTATCTCTTCAGAGAAACAATTTTGAAATTGTTGAACCATTTTTCCTAAATTTGCAGACGTATTCGTTTCTTCAGAAAGGATCAGTACTTTTTTTCCTCTTGTATTAATTTTATTATTGTTATCAACTTCAGATGTAAAAAATTTGAAATCTCTTCTCTTGATAGGTTGATAATGTTTAGAAGTTGGAAGCTTTTTTTTCATAAACTCAAAAAAATTTTCAGCAAATATTAACCATCGCGCTCTGCGTTGGGGATATAGCAAATCCCAACTGTCTGCTGGGAAGTTACCGACATATTTCATATTCAAATCATCACAGATTCCATGAATATAATTCTGAGCAGTGTGATCATAAAAATGAATCGACGTAGAAAGAACTGCAGTATATTTCTCTTTAAAAACGGCTTCCGCATTTCTCTCAAACACAAGTTCAATAAATCGTTTGAATTGAGAGCAAACAAGCATCACATAAACAGGAAAGACCCAAAAAACTCCATCTGCCTCTTTTATTTCTTCTAGAATTTCATTAAACTTTTGAACATTGTTTTCTAATACTTTTATACGCTGAGCTACATCTAAAATCGTGTATTCATGCTCAGGATGCTTTTTTTTAATATATAATAAATATTGGATGCTTACGCTTTCAACATTCCCCTTAGGGCTTCCATTTAATATTGCGATCCTCATTTCTAATATGTAAAAACATGTTATATTAACTAAAAAATTTAATTACATTTAATTCAAAATATCGAAAGATTATAATTTTTCTTGTTTATTATAATTTCTTTTTATTGAAACTGAATTACACGATTTTCTTCTATGAAATTAATATTAATAAGTTGTAAATAAAAGATTTTTATAATTAGAAACAATAGAATTATTATAAATAGAAATTTATATTAAAAATAGTAAATACTTGTGATTTAATTATGCATGAATTAAAATATAACGATTTAAAAGATAATGTCTTTCTTATTAAAAAAGGAATTAAAAAAAAAGGCAAAGAGTATGGAATTGTACATATATCTAAAAATCAAATTAATGGATTAATGGAAAGCATTGATTTATTGTCATCTTCTGGAAATATATCCGCAAAATTTAGCCAAAAGCTTGAATCTTATCTTCACCCACGATATTCCGAAATATATGAAACCTGTTTTACCGATAAATCATTACCAGAAGAAGTGGGTCTAGAATTTTCGAAAGAGAATGTAAAAGAGATACTTATATCCCTTGATATGCCTTCAATATATAGGGCTTTGGAAAAGATTGATTTTAAAAATGTAATCGACCTCCTTAAAAATATAAATTGGCAAAAGTTTAAACCTTAAATTTGTCATTTTTTTAATCTCATCTAATTAGTGAAATTCTTATTTAGAAAATGTTATAATATATATAGTAAAATCAATGTTAACAGTATTATAAACGATAAGAGAACCAAACATGCCCATGAAAATAATGCGTTTTTGACAAAATTAACTTTAAACTTCACTGCTTCATGGGGACATAATTCTACACAGCAATAACATGTGATACAACGATTCTTAATCCATTTAGGAATATTGCCTTTCTTTAATTCCTTCGGCGGTATTATTGCATTAGCAGGGCAATTAGTCCAGCAAGTTGAACATAACTTGCATTTATCATGATCAAATTTAACCGTCGCTTTAAAAAGAGTTTTACCAACATAGTTCGCTAAAGATCTTGGTAAAGGCATTGATATTGGTCTAACTTTAGGTTTTTTAAATTCGCGAAAAACCTTCTCAATTTTTTCTCCTAATATTTCTATATCATCTAAGTTTGTAGTTCCCAATTTTTTCTGTTCTGCTTTTGCTAAATATAAGATTTCTGAAGGGTTAAATCCAATTATTTTACAAACAGTCGTATCTAAGGCAACTCCATCATAACCGGCTAATATTAGATCTAATTTCACAATTTCCCCACTAGATGGACCTTGACCTTCTTGACATAAATAACCATCAACGATTGTCAATTGTGGATTTGATACAGAATAAATATCTACTAAGGCACCTGTAAATCTCTCTGAGGTTGGGAATTGAGCATGTGTTTTAGGTTTGTTTATACGTAAAATTGTTCCAAACATATTTTTTATACAGCACGTTAAAGTAACTTGACCATGAGTTTTGATTTTAGGTAAATTAATTATCAGATCTGCATCCTTTATTAAACAAGAGCTAGCAAATTCTTTTAACTCGATAGGGTCCAGAACTTGATAGATTTCTCTTTCCGTTTTTTCAAAAGGGATGCACTCTACTGCTTCCTCCTCACAAACCTCTAATATACCGCTGAATTTCATACTATGCTCAGTTACACCTAATTTTTGACCTCCACTTGAATCGCAAACATATATTTTTGATGGTTTAAATTGTTTTACCCATTGAATTGCAGCCTTAACTACTTCTGGATGAGTAGCAACTGCACGTTCAGGAGGCTTTCCCATTAATATATTTGGTTTCAATAAGACGATCATATCCTCTTTAGTCATAAGTTCTTGAGCATTAATCAATTCAAGAGCTTGAAAAACTGCAGTTCTTATATCATCATTCTTTACTTTTTGAATAGCAATTTTGTTCTTTAAGAGCATAATTGTATTAGATTTATTGAATATTAAAAAATATAACTCCTAATTTTAGTAATAAATATTTTAAAAAGAAACAAAAAAATAAAAAAAATAAATTTTAAAACTTTTACTTTAAATTCCGCCCGCTTGTGTAGCCATAACTGTTATTACGTCCTTCTTTGGGTGAATACCAATCTTAGCGAACTTTAAATTATCAGGTAATACTTTTCCCTTAAAAATGAATTGAATGGCTAATATTGGATTCAATTTATATTCTCTCTGAACCGTTTTCTTAATTTCTGCTATGGAATTATTTGGATCTACTTCAATAAGCTTAATAGCTTGATCAGGAGGAACCCCTGTTAATCTAAATCGATATTGCATTTTATCTCAATTTTTTTCTAATTAAATTAATTATTTAACTTAATTTAATATTGAAAAAATTTTTATTAAAGGTCTGTGGTTTTAGGATGTAAACCTAAGTTTATTAGGAAAAATATTAATCAGTAAATAATTTTAACGAGAGACAAAATTAAATTATCAAAATCTAAAGGGCTCAGGAGGCGGTCCAGGAGGACCAGGTGGTTTTGATGGCGGCAAAGGCCCTGGTTGTGGTGAAGGCTTGAAAGGGGACCTCCCTATTCGATTTTCAAGGTGAGAAATTCGCTCTTCAATCTTTTCTAATCTTTTTTCAATACTCTTAATTCTTTCTAATATATTTATATTTTCTCTTGACATTTTTGATATCAAATTTATCTTTGCAAATTTTAATAATAAAACTATGTAATTAATATTTAAATTTTTTGTCGTACTCAGTATAAGTATAAGTAAAAGTATAAATTCATTTAATGGTATATTATTCATATGTCTACTTGGAATGTTTCGAATAAGTTAAAGGACAAGATTTTATCTGAAACTAAAAAATTGGATAAAAATGAAGTCCGTATTTTATATCTATTGAGAAATTTAGGACCACAACGTTTCACAAATCTTATTGAATTTTCTAATTTAAGCAGATCGACAGTTTCTAAGTACCTTAAATATCATTTATCTCAAAATAACGTTGAGAAGAAAATCTATAATGACAAAACGAATAACCTCCAAGAACAACGTTATTTTATTACTGAGTTGGGTATTGAAAAATTAAATGAGGAACATTATAATAAGGCACATTCACTTTATTTCAATGAATTAAATAGCTATATCTCTCAAATGTCAGATTTGGTTAAATTTTATAAGGAAATAGGAGTTGCTGAATCAATTATATATCAGATTGTTAGAACTACTTCTAAAATTGGAGATAATTTTTTTCTCTTAGACCAAAATCGAGAATTCTATCTAGCATTGTTTTATATTTTCTTAAACTCAGTGTTAACTCGGGATTATAAATTTGAAATAAATGAGTTCTGTAAACATTATACGGTAAAAAAGCTGCGAATAGATTTTTATGTAGACAAAATTATGTCAAATAAACTTGGATTCTATATGTTTACCAGAGGCGAAGATATTTTCTTTTTTCATGAAGAAGATATTCTTGGTACCACCACCATGCGTTTAATTAAAGATAAATTAATCAAAGAAATTATTCAAATTAACTTAAACGGTTATCGGAAGGTTTATGATTTAGATATGGTTGCAGAGAAAATCGTTGAAATTCTTGTAAAAATGGATTTGATTTGGGAAGCAAATATAGAAAAAAACCTTACTAGTATAAGAGAACCATTTGAGATGTTAATAGAGAAAATATTGATCAGAACCGCTTTAGATATGGGTTTTTCAAAGACATTTTTAATGGATATAGTACTACAATCTGAGAAGATGTTGAAATCTAGAGAAGGTTTAAAATCTCTAATTAACATCATTGAAGGATCTGATAGATATGAGGATTTAAATTTAGTTTCAATATCAGATTCAAAAGAAATAGAATTAGATGAAATTTTGAGGAGAATTCAAGGGTTTTGCCCTAGATGCGGAAAAACGATTCTAGAAAAAGATTTATCAAATTTATGTTCAAAATGTGGTGAAAAGTTTCAAACTAATGAATTAATTAGAGATATCGATACTGCAAATGAGATAAGTATGAGATTTAAACAACAGACTCTCAAAGAAGAGCAGTTAATAGAATGTCCTAATCCTGATTGTAATTACTATGTAAAATCAAGTTGGGTTATTTGTCCAGAATGTTCAACTCCAATTCGTAAAGATGACCCTCTTTCTGATTTAAATTAGTGTTATTTTTTTTATTATTTTTTAAAAATTCTAAAAAGTGTATGTTTTTATATAAGAGGATAAAATCATTTATAATTACTTCATTATAATTATATGCCACAAAAATCCAGTCGTAATTAGAAATGCTCGAAATTCAATTAGGGTTAATTTCAATATTTTTCTCAGTTATTCTATGCGTAAATAGCTTAATTAATAACAATATTAAAGAGTTTATAATAAATAAACATCTTAAATTAAAGCTGGAAAATAGTAGGACTAATATTTATGTAAATAATAGGCCCTTTAGACAATGTATGTATTTATTATTGAATGTGGATCTTCAACGAGTTGAAGATTACGATGAGATTGAATCAATTGACGAAGCTGCTGAAAAGTTGGATCGCTCCATGGAGCGTCATCCTCAAGTAAGGAATAAAATTACACCAGAAGAAGAATTCATCGGACATTGTTCTAATATACAAGCTTGGGTGGATAATGGTTACGATACACGTATTTTACATAGAAACCTAGCATTTCCACTATTAAAGAGATTAGCGGAAGTAGGAGATCCTGAAGCTCGAAGAGTATTTAAAGAAGAAATAGCAATAAGATATGCGAGTCACCACCCATCTGTTGTTACTTTCTTAACTCAGAATGGATATTTAAAATATTTAAACGCTGAAGAATTTGAAAGTCTTTTGCAAGATCAAAAAATACCAATTTTGGAAGGATTTGCCCATGATTTAAAACTGGAATTAGAAAGATTACAATATATTGCTTTAGAGCCTCACGTCCTATATCCTATAAATAACATACTAAAGAATTTTGGGATCCAACATGTCCCTCTCATCATATCTTGTATAATAAAAGAAATTCCTGAAAAATTCAGAGAAAAATTTATTAAATTAGTTTATAATATGTTTAAATCGAATCCAAAATTTCCCTTAATTCAATTCTTAAACAATTTTCTTGAATATTTTAAGGATCTTAACATGAATTTCGTAAAATATAAAGAGACTATAGTTGGAATTTTTCATCAGAATAAACTATTATTAGCACATAAAAATATCCAAGATATTAAATCTCTGGACTTTGAAAAAGATAAACATAAAGAAGTGGAAGAGCTGGACTTAAGTGATAATCAAATAAAAGATATGGAAGGTCTTGAGACTTTTTCAAATTTGAAAGTTCTAAAACTAAATAATAATCAAATTACGCAAATTAGAGGGCTTGAAAAACTTGACAAATTAGAAAATTTAACTTTAAGAAATAATAAAATATCAGAAATAAAAGGTTTTGAGAAACTCCCCAATATAAAATTAATAGATTTATCAGGAAATTCGGAAATCAATGAAATTCCCGAATCTATAAACCAGCTTTCAACATTAGGAATTTTAAAATTATGGGATTGTAACATCAGAAATTATATTGAATCTACATCTAAATTTTTTTGGACTAATCAAAACTACAGATATTATTCAGGGTATACTCAAAAAGACAGGGAATACTATGAGAAAACCCATACTAATAAAGCTCTTTCTGATAATAAACTATACAAACATTTTGTAGAATGGGTAATTAAGATGAGATATATTATGAAAGAGCAAAATTTTAACTATGCTGATATAGAAAAATTTGAAAAAGAATCATTAAAAAATGCAGTATGGTCGGGACAACCTACAATTAGATTTAAAAAGTGGTTAAAAAATAAAAGTCAGAAAAGAATTACCTCTTATTTTTAATATTATATCTCAAGATCATTATGACAATTCTAACATCTTTTCAATAGGTTTTATAGCTCTCTTAGCAATATCAGAGGGAACTTTTACTTCAAACATTTTATCATCCAAATTCTCTAAAACATATTTCATTAATTCAATTGAATTTTTTTTCATATTTGTACAAATCATTTTTTCTTTTGCAGGGTAAAACTTCTTATTAAAGTCTTCCATCATTCTTTCCATTAAACCCCTTTCTGTTCCTATAACGAATTCTAGTTCACTTCTATCACTATTTTTAACACGATTATACATTTGTGCAGTAGATCCAACAAAGTCTGATATTTCCCTTACTTCTCTTATACATTCTGGATGTACTAAAATAAGAGCGTTGGGATATAGATTCCTTACTTGTTTGATATCATTCGTAGTTAGTTGAGAATGTACATAACAATGACCATTAGGTGGCATCTTGAGGCATCTTACTTTTGATTTTTGCTCAGCATAATCCGCTAAGTTTGCATCCGGACCAAATAAAACAGCATCAGTATTGAATTCAGAGCTGATTTTTTGAACAATTTTGACTGCATTAGATGATGTACAGCACACATCAGATTCAGCCTTCACAGCTGCTGTACTATTAACATATGTGACAACTGGTAATGTAGAATTTTCCTCTCTATACTTTTTAACCATTTCAGCATCTAAATATGCTGCCATCGGGCAACAAGATTCTGGATTTGGAATTATCACATGCTTATCTTGATTTAAAATAGACGCAGTTTCAGCCATAAAGTCAACACCCGCAAATATTATGTATTCTGTATCTGCTTGTTCTTTTACAATTCTTGATAAACCAAGTGAGTCGCCTAAATAATCAGCTACTTTTTGAATTTCAATAGGTTGATAATAATGGGCGAGAATTGTAACATTATTTTCTTTTTTTAATTTAACTATCTCGTTTTGAAGTTGATTTAAACTCATTTCAGCAAAATATTTTTTTTTTCAGTATATCTTTAGAAAGGAATAAGAAAATTAAATTTATTTCCGTTATTAATTAAAATTATTTAATTTTAATATAGTTAAATATATCAACCTCCAATCGGAAGTGTTCAAAAGTCACAACTACCAATTACGATAATAGAGATCAGATTAGCGATGAGTGTTATTCCTGGTATGATAGCACTTCTTTCAGTTTTTATTTTGAAATTTTTTCCCTTACATGGTCAATATTTAAAAGATATTCAATCAAAAATTTATGAAATGCATAGACAATAAAAGAAAAATTAGTCAAAATCTTATTTTTTTCTCTAATCTATAATAGATTATATTTATGAGCAATTTCAATAAAGCTTTCTGCGAAATATTTAACTTGTTCCCATGTAAGACCATACGTATTATATTTCATCTCTTTGGAAATACCTGGCGCCATACCTATAATCCCTCTCTCATTAAATTCGTCCCTTACAAAGAATCCTTTTCTAGGGTGATTTTTTGCCACTTCAGCAAAACCTTGTGTTTTAATATTAGTTAATGGGTGAATTTTTGGGAGTTTTCCTATAATCTTAATCCCTTTTATATTTTTTATATTTTCAATAACATAATTGGCTTTTTTTGATTCTTCTTTGATATATTCATTTTGAGTTCTTTTTACAATTGTTGGAAAACTTGCCATTAAAGTAATTAATGGTGCTCCATATACAGGAGGACACCCCATAAAAGTACATATTTTATTTGGAAACGATTTTGAACTAATATTTCCTTGAATTTTGGAATTTTGCATTACATTATCATAATAGTCATCATCAAACCCTAAAATCCCAATTGGTCCTGATGCTGCCATAGATTTATGACCGCTGCAAGCGATAAAGTCAATAAAATTGTTTTTACAATTTATTGATAAAATTCCTGCAGAATAAGCGGCATTCAAGATAAAGGGTATTCCCTCTTTTTGACATATTTTTCCTACTGGTTTAGGATCATTATAATTTCCATATTTATAATCAACATGCGTTAATAAAACTGCTAATGGTAATTTTCCTTCTTCCTTAATAACTTGATTTATTACTTTTTCATAATCGCTACTCTCAATTTTAAATTCAAAATCTCCTGAATTAGGGACTTCTCTTACATTTAAATTATTAGATTCGATCGCCAAATAAGTAGTATAATGAGCTAAACTATCAATAATCACCGTCTTTCTATTTGGAAATTTCTTTGCTAAAACTTCAAAAATTATTCTCTTTGAATCTCTTGCTGCCGCCGTAGGCATGACATTATCAATATTCAAGAACGATGCCATATCTTTTAGAAAGTCTACAACGGGAGGATTTTCTATCTCATCAATACGACCTTTAAGACAATTATCGCACAGACTATATCCATCTCCATATGAAAGTAAAGCCTTATACGCTTCTGGAGTTAGCAAACCACCTCTCTGGATGGGGTGGATATTAATATATTCTTCATTAATAGTTCGATAAAGATTAGAATATTTTTGAATGATTTTGGAGCTAAATTCTAAATTACTCATAATTTTTTTCATTTTTTCCTATGGTTTTCTATTAGAATTTATTTTTAAAGTTTAATAAGAATTTTTAAAGTTTAAGCTGTTTGGTCAAAAAATTAAAATACGATTTATAATTTATTTGAATTTAAATTACTTTAAAACTGAGAATATATGTCTGAATATGTACATTTCCTCTATAAAGAGGAATTTTGGTATATTAGTGCATTTTTGAATTGTTCAATTACTAATGGAGTAGAGATTGCAAAAAAAATTGAAGAATTTATAAAAAATAAATTTAAAAATTTAACACCAGATGATTTTTATCGCCAAGATCTTAAAGAATTTATTATGGATATGGTAAAAAATATATCCCTTAAATGTATATGGGTTCCTTATTTAGAGAATTTTCCTTATAGGGATGAAAATTCTGATAGAGCATTTAATACATTAGGTTATTTCCAATTCAATATTGAATATTATCGAAATAACCCTTTAAAGAAAGAAAGTTTGAACCCTATGTTAATACAACAAATTCCTTATCTTCTTTTAGATGATTTACAAGAATTCAGTAAAAGAGATGAGAATAAGGGGATTTTATTGGATACAGAAAGCCCCGTCTATGTATTTGCGACTTCAAACAAAACTATTCCTTTAGAAATTGAATGGACAGAAAAAAATATTGAAAAGTATAAGAAATTGATTGGCGATTGGACGGAAATTTATTCTGGACAATGGGAAGATTATTCTGAAAGTCTTTATAACAAAAGAATAGAGAATAATCTTTCTAATCGACTTTCAGAATTACATTTTATTCGCAGAAACTCAGGATTTGTTTATATGAAAGAAGAAAGCTATGAAAAGTTTTTTGAATCTTATATGATAAAATATGTACTTGATCCTACTCCCAAAATGAGAGCTGTACTATTTGCGCTTAGATCTATTAATGAATCGTTGGATCTTCTATTCCTAAAGACACAATCTGAAGTATTTCAAGAATTAAAAGCTATAGAAAATAAAATTAGAAACCTAAGATTATTACGAGGTTTAATTCAAACGAATTTAAGTCTAATTTATAACGAGTTAGATTACAATAGAAGACAGCATTATACGCGTATACTTAAATATCTATTAAGCGAATTTGAAATTCATAATATTGTAAGCAGAATAAATGAAAAATTCAATATAATATATGATGCAATGCAGGTATTATATCAGAAGAAGAATGAAGAAAATCAAGAAAGAACGGAAAAAGGACTAAATTTATTAAACCTACTTTTTGGAGCTGGAGTCTTAGCAGATTTAGCAGGTGTAATAATGGTTGCATTTGCTTTACAAGAAGGAGATTTCTTCTCTTTTTTATTAAATGGATCAATGGCATTAATCATTACAGGGATATTAATTGCCACAATAAGTTATTATTTATATATGAGAATTAAAATTAAAGAAACTGAAATAGGGAAAGCTGTTGATGCAGTTATTGAAGATCAAAATGGAAATGTTATTTTAATCAAAAGACGATACCCCCCTTTCCGGAATTTTTATGCACTTCCAGGTGGTTTTGTTAGAACAGGAGAAAGATTAAAGCAAACTTTAATGAGGGAAGTGAAAGAAGAAACGAATTTAGATGTCAAAATAGAATTTAAAGTGGGCACCTATACAGAAGAAGGTCGAGATCCTAGAGGAAATATCCATTCCACAGCTTTTAAATGCAAAATTATTGGAGATCCTTCTATTATGCAGAGCGGAGATGACTCGAAAGATGTAGAACTTGTATCCAAAGATCGATTAAGGAATCTCGAGTTAGCTTTTGACCATCGAAAGATTTTGAAAGATGCGGGTCTTATGAAATAAACTTTTTAGTTATTTTTTTATCTTTAATTTCACTAATACAAATATTAAAAGTAAAACATAATTTAAAGAAGAGAAATTAAGATGCCGATAATTATACCCTCTCCAAGAACTGGAAAAAAACCTCAAATTCATGAATCTGTGTTTATAGCCCCTACAGCTGTTATAATTGGAGATGTTACTATCGGAGAGGGCTCTAATATATGGTTTGGTGCTGTTTTGCGGGGAGATTGGGGCACTATCATTATTGGAACAAATACAAGCATTCAAGAGAATGTAACTATCCATAATGAGGTGGGATCCACTGTTACCATCGGTAATGATTGCATAATAGGACATCATGCAATGATTCATGGACCCTGCACGATTGAAGATGGCTGTGTAATAGGGATTGGATCTAATGCATTACATAGATCTAAATTAGGAAAAGGATCTCAACTTGGTGCTGGAGCGGTCTTAGTAAACAAAGAAATCCCTCCAAGGTCATTAGCAGTAGGGGTTCCAGCAATTGTAAAGAAACAATTAAAAGAAACAGGCAAATTAGTAGGAGCAAAAACCTCTAGAGAATATGCTAAGAATGGAAATAAATTTAAAGAATATTTTGCTACCAATCCAGATTCAGAACTCTAATAAAGATAATTTGAAATTTGTTATTTAAAGTGTAACTAGAAAAAAATCTCTCTTAATTATATTACTTATTAAAAAACTCTGCTAGTTGATTTTTTTAAGCTTATAAATAATTAGTTTAAGATCAAAATCTCTAAAAGCTTTAAAATATTTATATATTTTAAAAAATAGGTAATTATTATAGAAATCTTTTATTTACAAAAATAAAAAAAAAAAAG
>SMTZ1_10004002_pt1 | contig 14831 bp, 16 predicted proteins | sample DeeMarSWOR136_30_FD_25667 | JGI IMG/M metagenome (IMG submission 25667)
CCAAAAGGTCTGTGACAGCTAATTCCTTTAAGCTCTTTGGTTATATCCTTAGGATGAACACCTGATCTTAATGCCAGAGAGGTGAGCCTGCCAATGGCTTCTGCTTGGGAGTCTGCGCATCCCCCTGCTTTTCCTATTTGATTAAAAACCTCAAATATATTCCCCTTCTCGTCTTGGTTAATAGTAACGTATAGATTCCCACAGCCGGTTACCATTTTCCTGGTTGCTCCAACTGTGACTTCAGGTCTTTTTTTCTTTATTGCAACTCCTTTTTTCTCTGCTTCTTTTTCTGCTTGTTTTTCTTTCATAATATTCAGGACCTGTTCTTCTCTGCTACCATCCCTGTAAACCGTGACTCCTTTGCATCCTAGTTCATATGCAAGCTCATATACCTTTCTTATATCTTCTTCTGTTGCATTGTTAGGAAAGTTTACTGTCTTGCTCACAGCATTGTCTGTATATTTCTGAAAGGCTGCTTGCATCTTGATATGGTATTCTGGGCTTATATCATGTGAGGTTACAAAGGTTTTTCTTACTTCTTTTGGAATTTTATCCATATCGTGTATGGTTCCTTTCTCACTCACCTCCTTCATTAGCTCTTTTGAGTAGAAACCCAGCTCTTTTGCTTTTTTCTCAAAAAAGGGATTAATCTCTATGAGTTCATCTCCTTTGTACAATATATTTGTTCTCTTAAAAACAACTGCAAACAAGGGCTCTATTCCACTGGAAGCGCCTGCTATTATGCTTATGGTGCCTGTTGGAGCAATGGTTGTCGTGCTTGCATTTCTTAAAAGTAGGTTTTTGCCTTTAAAGTTCTTTGAGTTCTTATCATAGATGCTGTCTTTAAAGTTAGGGAATACCCCTCTTGTTTTTGCTAGCTCAGCAGAGGCTTTTTTTGATTCATCATCAATAAATTTCATTATCTTTTCTCCTAGCTTGACTCCTTTCTCAGAGTTGTATGGTATGCCTAGTTGGATGAGCATGTCAGCAAACCCCATTACTCCTAAGCCTATTTTTCTGTTGGCTAAGGTCATGCTCTCTATTTGTTTTAAAGGATATTTGTTCATGTCAACCACATTGTCTAGGAAGTGCACTGTTGTATGCACTACTTGGCTTAGCCTATCATAATCTATCTCTCCTTTTTTTACAAAATTAGCAAGATTTATAGAGCCAAGATTGCATGATTCGTATGGAAGCAAGGGTTGTTCTCCGCAAGGATTAGTGCTCTCAATCTCTGCTAAGTCAGGGGTTGGATTAGTTTCATTTACCTTGTCAATAAAGACTATGCCTGGCTCTCCATTATGCCAAGCCATCTTCACAATTACATTAAATACCTTTCTGGCATTTAGTAGTACATCTCCGTCTCTTATCACCCCAATTTCATCGTCAGTATGTGTGTCTATTACTTTCTTATTATCAGAACTAATCCTTAGAGAGGGAGCATCCTTATGTATCTGATGCTGGATTGATGATAATTGTTCTAATGTATAATGCGTTTTGGTGTGTGGATTTATCAGGTTATAGTACTGATTCTTATGAACTGCCTGCATGAATTTATCAGTCACAGCTACTGAGAGATTAAAATTAGTTATTGCTTTGTTATCCTGTTTTGCATATATGAAATTAATAATATCAGGATGGTCAACTCTTAGGATTCCCATATTAGCTCCTCTTCTTGTGCCTCCTTGCTTTACCTCTTCTGTGGTATTATTATACATGCGTATAAAGGATAGTGGTCCTGGCGATGTGCCACTGGTGGTTCTTATTCTTGAACCATTAGGTCTTAGTCTTGAGAAGCTAAAGCCTGTGCCTCCACCTGATTTATGAACCATCACAGTGTCGTACAGAGTCTGCATTATGCTGCTCATATCATCATCTATTGGCAGCACAAAACAGGCTGATAATTGCTGTAGCTCACGACCAGCATTCATTAAAGTGGGAGAATTAGGCGTAAAGTCACAGTCTGACATTAAGTTATAGAATTTATTAGCTGTTTTTGCAATATCAGCTTTTTCATGGTATTTCTTATCAGCAAGGCTTATGTTGATTGCTACTCTGGCAAATAAGTCTTCTGGAGTCTCACATACCTTGCCTTTCTCATCTTTTATTAGGTATCTTCTTTCAAGAACAACCTTGGCATTGCCTGTAATCTTAGCTTTCTTTTTGACTAGTTCTTTTCTTATTTTTTCAAACTCATCCCCTTCTTTTTTGGTTCTCATCTTGCATTCCTCCTATTCTTCTTTGATGATTTTGAATCATGAGTTTTTAAGAGCCTAACTTCTTTCTCAAATTCTCCTATGTCTTGGAAAGCTCTGTAAACAGAGGCAAACCTTATATATGCCACAGAATCAAGTTTTTTAAGGTGTTTCATCACCAGGTCTCCTATCACGCTGCTCTTAACCTCTGGAGCGTGTTTGTTCCTAAGCACTCTTTCAATATCATCTACTACTCTGTCAATATCCTCATTGCTTACTGGTCTTTTCTCACAGGCTTTTAGGATGCCTCTTCTTAGTTTTTCTTTGTCAAAGAACTCTCTGGCACCATCTTTTTTAATAATTCTTAGGTTAAAGTTCTCAAGTTTTTCATAGGTGGTGAAGCGCTTTTTACAGCTCAGGCATTCTCTCCTTCTCCTAGTCACTTCTTCACCTGTTTCTCTGGTCTCAACAACCCTGGTATCTTTGTTTGAGCAAAAAGGACATCTCATGGATAAAACCCCATATATAGTGTTTTAGAGATAAAATAACCCTACATATTGAGTTAAGTCTCTCTTTATAAATATTTTTATAGTATAAAATATAATCCAGAAAACCTATTTTAGAAAATAAAGAATAAAAGTAGCAAAACCCTAAATAAGCTTCTTATTCTCCACTGTATCAGTAATATGAATACAATTAACAGGGCAGACCTGAGCAGCATCCATGCAACACCCCAAATCATCAATATCAGGCGTCTTAACCTTAGCCTTGGGCGTGCCTTTATCATCCTCAATCATGTCAAAACTGTCAGGACAACTAGCATTACACGCAGCACAACCAGTGCACTGCTCAACATCAAGCTCAACCTTGTACTTAGCCATGGTCACCTCACGATAAGAAAGAGCAATAAACTGTTTATAAATGTTTTGTATGTTTTTTACAAAACATTCTCAAAAAGCCTTGGTTTTTGTTGAAGGTTACTGTTTGCTGTACTAATTATTACTGGCCATTGACCACATAAACTCAAAATAATTCCTATACCCTTCTGCAATCTCTTTGTTTTTAATTAAAATAATAAATGGCTTCTGAGTTAGAATATGAATGGAAACATAATCACCGAATATGCTTGTAGTTACATCACTTTTTACAGCCAGGTATCGATATTTAAATTCTTTGAAAGCAAAAGCAGGCTTTTCCTTAAACTTGATGTTAGTTATAATTTTTACTTGAATTTGCTTTTTATCTATCTCTTTAACAATAGCCGGCATTTCATACAATGCCTCATAGGCCCTGCCTGTAGCTCCGAAAGAAAGAAAATATCTCTGCTTTAGAACAAGCTTGATAAAACTTCTTAGCCCTTCTTTTCCTTCAAAAACATTTATTTCATAAGGTGTTTCAGTTGTCTTCTTTATTTTCTTAAGCATAGGGATAAGGCCTTTAATGAAAACCTGTTTCTCAATAACAGGATTAAGCAAGTTATCCGGGTCTGCTGCTTGAAAATACTTCTTATTATCTTTAATCACATAACTTACTATTCCTTTTTCTATTAAATGATTTAGAACTGTATAAGACAATGTTCTGTCCATGCCTAGCTTTTTAGCTATTTGATTGGCAGAAAGCTCTCCAAGCTTTAATAATTCAAGATATACCTTAGACTCGTTTCCTGTTAGTCCTGCTCTTCTTAATTGTTCCTCAAAGCCTTGCATAGCTAATAAGAAGATTAATTTTTTTATAAATGTTGTTATTTTAAATAACAACTAAAATTTAAATATCATCACTTTTATAACTACTGTATGAAGGTAACAAATTTAGAAAAGTGTGTGGAAAGAATCTTGGAAGAACAAACCAAAGACGGACTTTTTCCAACATATAAAAGTAAAAATAAGAGTAATTTTTCTATTCCAATAGAACAGGAAACAGCAACCAAAACAGAGAATTTAGGCTTGCACTCATTTGTAATTGAGAAATTAATAAGGTTATTCAAGAATAATCCGAAAGCAATATCTTCGTTCAAGCACGGAATTAAAGTTATTCTGGATGATGCAATAAAATATGATGACAATTATTTATGGAGATGGTTAAAAAATCCTGACAGGGCGGATTATCTTTATCCTCCAGACCATGATGACACGGCAAGGGCTATTGCGATTATTGAAACAGCAAAAGAATATATGCCTGAAATAATAAATTATTTTGAAAAACATAATAAATACCCCTATGAATTAGTTAATCAAAACTATACTAAGATTCTGTTGAAAGATTTATTTTGGATTGGAAATGACTTCAAGCCGATGTTGGAAATATCACGAAAAGAAAAAGGAATTTTCACCTTTGCAAGAAATTATGGTTTTAAAGAGCATAATGAAATAGACCCTGTTGTAAACTCAACAGTACTTTATTCTTATCTTCTCTATTTAAAAAACAAAAGAAAAAAGAAAGATGAAATAGTAAAAGGAATACGAGCTTATTTAACTAAATTTGTTTTGTCAGAACAATTTAATCAGGATTTTGAAAATATTTCTAGATTTTATTTATCTCATTCACTATTCTCAAATATATTTACAGATATCAATAGATTAGATAGAAAACTCTTCTCAAAGAAAGTAAAAAATTGTATAATAGAAAAGATGAAGAACTATTCTGCAAGAAACGTGCTTGAAATCGCTCTTACTACAGGAGCATTGTTAAAAATAGGATATAATGGAAAAGAAGTTAAAAAAGGAATTGAAGAAATAATTGATACATCCAAAGATAGAATCTGGGAAGCATATCCTTTTTATCAGCATAAAAGGCTGAATCATGTTTTTGGCTCAAGAGCTGTAACATCAGTTTTTTGTCTAGAATCAATTAAACTATTGGAGGCTGAAAATGAACAATAACTTAGAAAGGATAATAGAAGAACTAAAAGAAAAAACAGTTTTAGCGATACCCTCTACTGTTAGTTATTTAAGCGGTTTAGGTCTTGGATTGCTCGGAAAACACATCAAAAAAGAGTGGATTCCTGTACTGCCTCCAGCTATAGATTTGTTTGGAGGAAGTGTAAATATTAATACTTTGTTTTACGGCGCTGGAGTGGCAACTGCTTATTTGCCTGAGATATATCAACTCCTTAAGAATATATAGAAAATAATAGTATATAGAAAAATTATTTTTTCGCCTCAGCCTCATTCATCTCTTTAACCATCTTATCAATGTCTTCATCTTTCATGCCGTGAACCTTGCAACCCACTTCAAGGCTCTCATAAGCAGTCATTGGACAGCCAATACAGTGAATGCCGTGTTTAAATAGAACCTCTACTGCTTCAGGATAATTAGAAACAACTTCTCCGATGAGCATGTCTTTGGTTATGCCTTTTCTCTTTTGTTTTTTTTCTGTTTTTTGTTCTTTTGCTTGCTTTTTTGCCATGAACATAAATTAACTGTGAATTATTTATAAATCTTTCACTTATATTTCATAAGCACCCTCTCAAATTCTTTAACAACATCATCTATACTCTTATTATCTGTGTCTATGATAGCTTTAGGTCCTTCACGTGCAAAGTAATGCTTTGCATATTCTTTTCTTCTAATATTTATTACTTCAGGATTCTTTAATAAATATGCGTGGTACTTGTTATCCCTGGTTTTTTCAAGTCTTCTTAGCCTCTCCTTTTGCTTTACATCAAAATATATTAACAAATCAGGTTTTAGGAGAAAGGGCTTCACTAGATAAGCTGTAAGTCTGTTATACCACTTATCTTCTCTGGGCACATAAGATTTCACTGAGACATCATATCTGTCCTGCAACACAACCTTGTCCTTTCTTAGGCTGGGCTTGACATATCTCTGGGTTGTATAAGCTAGATCTAGTAAAAACAAAAAAGCCTTTGGCTTTTTTGCACTTAATTTACCTATCCAAGTCTTTGATTTTAATCCTTTGCTATAAACATAGTCCTCTAGGTGTTCATCTTTCTTTGCTAGGAATCCATTTATTATTGTTGTCTTACCTGCTCCATCCAGGCCTTCACAAACTACAAAATAGCCTTTTTTTCTTCTTTTTATCATTTTAAATCCTCCACTAAAAATTTTTTATAAGGGCAAACAAACCTAAATTTGGAATTATTTAAAGAAAAACAAGAAGGCATACAACTATTGTGAGTTTTAAAGACCTTGTTTATTTCTTTCTTATACTTTCGTAAAAGAGATTTATCAGTTAGTATTTCAGAAAGGCAGATAGTATTAACATTTCCTAGTGGTTTATTATATATACTTAGAATCGGGCAAGAATAAACATCTCCATTGCTCATAATGTGCAAATGATTTAAATTAGAAACAAGACAGGAATGTTTACTTTTGAACTTGTTTTTCTCAATAGCCACAGCTCCAATAAAGAGTTTGGTTCTCAACATAAGATTTGCAAGCTGGTATCTCACCACATGAAGCCAGTCTACAGGATTAACAAACTCATTCTTTATAGATGAACCTCTTCCAAAAGGCGTGAAATAACATATTCTTAATTCATCCACTTCTAATTTATCACACAATCTAGCAAGGCTAACAATATCTTCTAAATTAGAGTTAAAAAGTACGGTGTTTATCTTTATGTAAAACCCAAGAGCAACACACTTTTTTATGTTAGAAATTACTTTGTCAAAAGCAGTCTTGTTTTTTCTTCTTATCTTATTATAGATTTTTGAGGTTGAGCCGTCAAGGCTTATTCCTATGGCATCCAAACCTGTCTCTTTTAATCTTTTTAACACATAGTTTGACAAAAGCAACCCGTTTGTAAGAAGCTTTATTTTAAAACCTAATCTTTTACTGAATTTTATTATTTCATAAGCATCCTTCCTTAAAAGAGGTTCTCCCCCGCTTATATCGAGTTTCTCAGCACCCCAAAGCCTTGCATCTTTTAAGATTTGTTTTATTTTTTGCAAAGACATCTCTTTTGTGTTTAAACTGCCAGAGCTAAAACTGCAATGAACACACCTATAATTACAATGATTGGTTATGCACAAGTCTAGGCTATTTATTTTAGGTTTCATTTTTTATTGGCACATAAGCTGTGCACAGGTATTTTTCATGAACATTCCATTTTGGATTTATCCAGCACAAAGGATCAGCCTGGTTAAAGCTACCGTGTTCTGCATAAGCTGCTCCTGCACACCCTCCTCCACACTTATCTTTGATAGGACAGTGTTCACACTTGGTTCCTCTGAAGTCTCTGTTTCTTATTGCTCTAAAGACTGGTGAGTTCATTATCTCTTCAATAGAATTCTTGAGAATATTGCCCCCGCTTAGTTTGAGATAGATGCAAGGGCTTACTTCACCATCAGGTTGTATTCTGAAACTAGTGGTTCCGCAGGGGCAAATACTGGTTTTTTTCTCAAGCAAGGCAAATAGAGGGTCTGGCATTACAAAGTCTTTTGCTAAGTTCGCAAGAAAGGAGTAGGCTTTTTTCAGGTCTTCAGGCTCTAGTCGGAGTTTGTCCTTGTGTCCTTTTCTTCCTATTGGTCTATATCTATTTAGTCTCCAGAAATCAACTTTTAGTTCTTTTGCAAGTTCATAGAGTTTTCTTAGTTCTTTTTCAGTGCAGTTGAGCTTGGTTATGCACGTGACGATTTCTGTGTTCACGCCTTTGCTTACAAAGAACTTAGTTGCTTCTATTGTTTTTTCAAAGGCCCCTTTGACTCCTCTGAAAAAATCATGTCTTTCAGCATCTGCAAAGTCTATTGATACACCAATGTCATGGAACAAATGGATGTAAGGTGCTACTTTTTTGTAAGTTAATCCATTGGTTGTTAGAGAGAGTTTGATGCCTGCTTCATGCAGGAGCCTGCATATTTCAAAGAAATCTTTTCTTAGAGGACACTCTCCTCCTCCAAAGTTAACAGCATCAACCTTGGAGTCAATTAGCTTTTTAGCTACAAATAAGGCTTGTTCATGTGTTAGCTCATTAGGATGAGGCTTACCAGAGGCATTATAACAGTGAATACATCTCAGGTTGCACTGACTTGTAAATGACCAGCCAACCACTAACATCTTAACCACCTCGTTCATACCTCCTTAATTTCTCCTTTACTTTCTTGATATTCTGTTTGACACCATAATCCAGTAATTTCTTAGCTGATTGAGTGTAATACTTGTGATTGTTAAGAAAGTCCAACTGCACCTTATACCAAGCTTTACCATTCTGTGTTCCCAACTCCTGTCGCACTTCTTCTCCTCTTTCAAAGAAGTCTTCTCTGCCTAGGTTCACAACATCTGCATCGCAGATTATTTTTTCCAGCTTGCTCTTGGGATGAGTTGGTATTTTAGTTGCCAGGATTATATCATATACTCTTTGATTTTGGTAAACTGAGTATCCAAGCTTGGGTAGGTGCTTCCTTGCATAATATGCACTTTTTTCCTCATTATCTTTTGCTCCTATCTCAAAGACTATGTCGTGCAATAAGGCTGCTGTTCCCAGTATAAGCCTTTCCTCGTAGCATACTCCTTCTAGCTTGGATAGCTTGTTTGCTGTGTAGAAAACATCTTTTGCATGCCTTAGGTTATGATAAGGGTTTTTTGGCATGTATTTCTTTGCAAGGCCATATACCCTGCGCATCTTTCTGAAATCATTTTCTTTTTCTTGGTTCATTCTCAACACCAAAAAGAGGATAGTATTCTAGATATAAGAAAGTTTTTAAGAAAAATTACTGTTTTTCCGAAAAATTTATATATAATATTAGGTTTATAATAATTTTATGAGGGTTTTAGAGCAGTTTGAAAAGGAGAAAAGAATAAAACTAGACTTAAAAGACAAGAAAATCTTATCTATCCTTGCAAAAAACGCCAGAACACCAGCAACAGTAATAGCAAAAGAGGTAGGGTTGTCAAGAGACGCAGTAAGTTACAGGATAAAGAACTATATGAAAAACAAGGTGTTACAAGGATACCGAGTATTAATTGACCCAGATAAACTAGGCTATCAGAGCTATCACTTGTTCATACAAGTAGACCCCCCAAGCAAAGAAAAAGAAAAAGAATTAATAGAAAAATTCAAGAGCTACCCATTCACAAAAGCTGTTCTAAAGTTCAGTGGCAAATATGATTATGAATTTGCCATAATTGCAAGAGATATATATGAATTAGATAAATATTTGAGAAGAATCACCTCTGATTGTGGAGAATACCTGCAAGACTATGAAGTAGTATTAATGATAACAGAGTTCTATATTGAGAAATCCTTTCCGAAAAGCTTTCTAAAAATAAAAGAAGAAGATGAGATGCCTGTGAAAAAGGAAAAAGAGAAAATAAATCTGGATAAAAAGGACTTAGCAATCCTAAGAGTAATGGCAAACAACGCAGAACTCCCTCTTTATGCTGTGGCTAACAGAATAAGACTATCAGCAGATGCAGTCAAGTATAGACTAAAGAAAATGATGAATAATGGTGTAATAAAGAAATTTATTCCAGTAGTAAACTTTGCAACTCTAGGCTATAGTGTTTATGCTGTTCTAATAAACATAAGAGGATTAACAGAGAAGAAAGAGGCAAAACTAAGACAGGTGTTGAACATGGATAAAAATATATTATGGGCAGTAAAAACCATTGGAAGATTTAATGTGTTGACTTATGTATGCGTTTCAAACACAGACGAACTCCACCAAACCCTGCTCAACATCAGAAGCCAGTTCCCAGGAGAAGTGAATGACTATGAGACATTAATAGCGTATCAATCATACAAATACACCTACTTGCCTGAGGGGATAGAAATATAAAAAACAGAGAAGATGAAGCTCTTGACAAAATTAAAAACTATCATACCCGCTTTGTTCTTATCTACCCTTCTAAGCTATTCACCTTTACATGTAAATCCTGTACCGCAGCATGCAAATATAGAGCAACAAGTAGAGCTGATTGAGAAAAAAGAAAACAAAAAACTTGAACTTAGTGAAATAAGAGGAATCTATCTGCATTCCTGGAAATCCAGAAATCAAGAACAACTGGATGAAATCATTCAGAACATGAAAAAAACAGGCTTAAATGCTGTTGTTGTTGACATTAAGAGCAATGCAGGGGAGATACTTTATAAAACCCTGATTCCCTTGGCAAAGGAAATAGAATCGCAGTATCCTGCTCTGGGCAACTTGGAGTATTTTATCAAGAAATTCCATGACCAAGATATATACTTCATTGCTCGCCAGGTAGTTTTTAATGATCCCATACTTGTAAAGAGCAGGCCTGGTCTTGCCATAAGAGATCAGAGCGGTAAGGTGTGGAAAGGTGAGATGTCTAATTACTTTGTGCCTTGGGTAGATCCACACTCTGAAGATGTTAATAACTATAATCTTAGCATACTCGAGGAGGTTTGCAAAGCAGGCATTGATGAAATCCAGTTTGATTATATTAGGTTTCCTGCATGCAAGAATCTCATTTATCCGCATCAGAACGAGCTTTCTAAATTAGATGTTTTAAAAAATTTTCTTGATCAAGCCTGGCTCATAGCCAGGGATTATGATGTTAAAGTAGGTATTGATATCTTTGGGTTTTCAATCCTTAATAAAGGGGATTTAGGCATTGGGCATTCTTTTTCAGAATTATTAGATAATATTGATGTTATTTCTCCCATGCTTTACCCTTCTCATTACTCTCCTGGAAACTTTGGCTTTGAAATGCCTCAAAATCATCCATTTCACATCATCTCAGAAAGCACAAAACTGGCAAATGAAATGGCAAAAGAAAAAGGGGTTGTTGTCAGGCCCTGGATTCAAGCCTTTCCATGGAATACCCCTAACTACTGTGAAGATTACATCGCAGAAGAGATACTGGGAGTGTGGGAAGGAGGAAGCACCAGTTATTTAGTTTGGAATGCAAATAATAATTACAAGAAACTCTTTGATGCCATACAAAACAATGGTATTAATGATGTGCAGCGCTCTTTAAAAATTCAAGAATCCCTTCGCTGATTCTAAGAGCATACTGGTCCTGGACTTGCTCATGCGCAATAGTCAATCCTTGTTTACCATATTTTTGGGATATGTAACCGCATTCTACCAGCACCGAAAGCACTTGAGGATGATACATATCATTACCAAGCATTAAGAAATCATTTATTACAAAGCCAGGAACATACTCTCTTACTTTTCCTTTTTTAATCAGTGCAGATTCTCCCTTATTATTGCTGGGCTCAAAGACAACATCCAAAGAATCATAAATACTTTGCGCAAGCGCCTGGTTCTGCTTAAAACTAGGATGCTTGTCACTTATTATCACTGCAAAGCCAAAGGTTTTCCTACGATACTTTTTAATAACATCATTGATATGAAGGTTCAGAATTATATCAACATCATTTATATCAGCCCATTTTAGGATTGAGAGCTGGATTAGTGCTTCATTAACAGGCATCTTATGATTCTTATTGCCTTTCTGCTCTCTATAGTCTTTCACTTTTCTTAAAAGAGCTTGTTTGTTCAGATTTTTATAATCCTCTATTTTAGGGATATATTTATTTTCATCCCTGGTTACTATTGCTTCTAAGCCAGCGCTTTCTAAGATTTTCTGAGTTTTTCTTGCAATCTGGGTGTTGAGCACATACTCATAGCCAATCCCTTCTATAAAACACCCATAACCTTGCTTATAAACATCCTTGTTATGGCCTGGATTTAAAAGAATGGTCTTTTTTCTTTTAGATACTTCATCTAAACTCAAATTAGGTAGAGTTAAGTCAGGCAAGACTATTTTTGGATTGGTCAGGATAAAAGAAAGGTAATAAAAAAAATCTCTTCTCTTCATGTTCCTAAAATTCAATCATTATCAACTCTTGGCGCAAGAACAAAGGCTAGCTGAACCTTATTCTTCTCAACATAATCTAGTTTTAATGGGTAGTCCTTGGCAAACTCTATCTTTACCTTGCTGCTAAGCTTACTACCTTGTATCATCTTCTTAAGATATTCGATTGAGTACTTGGATTTTACCTTGCTTGTAGCTGTTATCTTGGTACTTTCTCCAGCGTCTATATCAATGTTAGCCTTATTCAAGTCTCCTGTTGCACTCACCAAGAATCGCTTGGAATCTGCTATAAAGCTCACAGACTCACCCACAATATCAGCGTCTTCTATTGCCTCGTTAAGAATCTCAGAGTCTGTTGTTATTGTAGCTGCAAATTTTAAATCAGGCACTTTCTGCTCTTTCTCCTCAACATCAATTAAGGGCAGGTGAAAGGTTCTTGTGCTTGTGCCTTTAAGAGTAATCTTAAGCTTGTTCTCCTCTACTTCTAAGGTTACGCTGTCATTAGTCTTGGCTCTTTTCAGCACTTGCTTCAGGTTATTAAGGTTTATGCCTAAGAACTCTGGCTTCTTAACATCATACTCTGTAAAGGTGCTTCCCATGAGCTTGAAAACCACCATTGCCACATTAGCAGGGTCCATGGCTATTAATTCAATATTATCAGGCGTAATCTTAAAAGTCCCCTCTGTCACTAATTCAGAAATAATAGATACACCTTCCTTCAAATATTTGGGATCTGAAAGTGTGAGTTTCATCATAATACCCCCTTAACCTTTTATTACAAAAAACTCACGTTAGTGAGTTTTTTGAATGTCTTGTTGTGGCTTTCACCTCAACTACGACATAAGAAGAGAGACAGAGCACTAATATATAAGTTTTGTGGTAGAGTAAGCTGTAAATTCAAAGGTGCCACCGCACGAAATGTTTTTATACTTGGTTAACTTACCATCTTCAATAAAGGTGGGAAAATGAAAAGCTTAACAAAAATCTTAAAAGATGCTCCTAAAAATTTACGAGATGGTTTTTTAGTAATGGGAGATTGTTTCCCATGGACTATAGAAGTTATACAAAGGTATAAAGCAAAAAAAGAGGAGATACATCCAAAAGATACAAGTGAATTAATAACAATAGGTGAAAAAGCTTTTTCTAGATTCGTTAACAGATGGAAAGAAGTATATGAAAAAGAAAGTCCATATGAAAAAGTCGTGTATGCTATACCTTATTGTATTGGTTGTGGAGGAGGAGCCATTACCTTTCCTATCTCCTGGCCTGTTTGTGCTACTATAGATGGTTTTAATTATAGAAAGCATAAAAAAATTTGAATATTCAAAAACTAACCTGCACCCCGTTCTTTAGTATCTTGACCTGCTCTGGCTTGTATCCCATCTCCACTGCTAGCTCTTTCATTGCTCTCAATTTCTTCTTGTTGCCATGGGTTGGGATTATGTTCTTTGGTCTTAAGAGACGGATAAGGTCTCGTAAATCTTCTCTAAAGGCATGGCCTGAGACATGAACATCTACAAACAATCTTACTTTTTCTTTTTTCAATGCTTTGTCTAGTTTCTCCCTGTGCCTTATGTTAGCTTCTACAGGTATTACACTACATGAAAATATAACATGGTCTTCTTTTTTGAAATCATAAAGGTGCTGGTACACCATTCTTGGAAGTACTGCTCCTGGCTCTCCTTGGTGACCTGTGACTACAAACATGTATTTCTCTGGGTGTTTTATTTTTTTAAAGAACTTTCTTACTTTATTACCATACCTCACAAACTCTCCTTTCTTTGAAAAATCAATTATGCCTGCTTCTTGAGCAGCTCTTGTATATTTATTAAGAGACCTACCTATGAATACTATCTTTCTCTTAAGCTTTTTTCCTAGCTCTACTATGCTCCTCAACCTTGCTATATGGCTTGAAAAAGTAGTTATAATTATAGCTTTGCCTCTTGAATTAACACCAAGCAAAACATCTTTAAGCATCTCCTTGGCAATATTCTCACTAGGAGTCTTCATAGAGGTGTCTGCATAAAGAGAATCAACAATCAACACCTTAACACCTTTTTGTGCAAGGCGCTTAAGAGCTTTAAAATTAGGTTTTTCACCAAGAGTAGGAGCATTGTCTAGCTTGAAATCATTAGCATAAACAAGGATGCCATAAGGTGTATGCACTGCTATGATTACTGTCTGAGGAATAGAATGAGTCACATTAATGAATTCAATAGTTATTTTCTTAGAAACCTTGAACTTTGAATTAGTGGGGTGAGGAATAATCCCATTTCTAAGGCTTATCTTCTCATCTCTTAGAATAGCACTCAGAACCTCTGCAGTATATCTGGTACAATGAATATTGGCATTGAACTTGTTACTAAGAAAAGGAACAGCACCTACATGGTCAAGATGAGCATGAGTAAGACAGATAGCCTTTACCTTTAGCCATAAATCCTCTATTTGATGTATATTCGGAACAGCATTAACCTTTATCAAGCTCTCAGCAGACATGTCTGTTTCAACATGAAGCTCCTCTCTCTCTTCTGTGTAAGCAATATAGTTATCCATATGTAAGCCCATGTCAAGGATTACTGCTTCATCATCCACTCTTACAAGGGTGCAGTTCCTGCCAATCTCTGAGTAACCACCAACGGTTATTATTTGTAATCCCATGTTAGAATATTAAACCAAGATTAGAGTATATAAAGGTTTGGGTTAGGATAGAACTGTTCGCATTGTTGTTATTATTGGCCTAAGGTCGAAACTTCTTCTAGAAAAGAAACAGAGTGCGTTGCCGGGGGACGCCCCATCCGGGGCAACAAAAATACTTTGTATTTTTGAGTTGGCTAATCAGAGATTAGTCAAAGGCAGCACCTTAAGTAAGGGGTTCCGGTCCTTTTT